>Ga0209018_1000209_pt1 | contig 57522 bp, 45 predicted proteins | sample YNPBryBLVA2012_FD_185814 | JGI IMG/M metagenome (GOLD analysis project Ga0209018, IMG submission 185814) | Anoxygenic and chlorotrophic microbial mat microbial communities from Yellowstone National Park, USA - YNP Bryant BLVA 2012 (SPAdes)... ...
GGTCGGGTAAATCCCCGTCGGCAAGGCGAAGTAATTCGAGCGCAGCCAGCCCATGCCCGCGATCTGCCAGCCCCCGATCAGCCGGTCCAGCAGGCCGCCCGCGTTGCGCCCCAGCCACTTGCCCCGCCCGAAGGGGAGGTCTACGATCCAGTTCCAGCGCACGCGATGCTTGGGGATGCTGGTATCGCGCTGGTAGGTGAGCAGGCGGTTGCGCGCCTCGAGATCGGCCGGCACGGCGCCGGGCAGGAACATGTTCAATTCGGCGATGGCCGGCACGTCGTCGGAGGCCTCGGTGGCCATGTTGGCGGCCGAAAGGGCGTTGCCCAGGTTGTAAAACACCTGGAAAGCGACTCCCCGGCTGTAGCGCCGCTCCAGCTCGAGCTCGAGGCCGTGGTAATTGGACCAGCCGGTGCGCTGATACTGCTCGAGCATGCCGTAGACGGTCTGGTCGTAGGGCCGGCGGGCCACGCTGGCGAACTCGCCCGTCGGCAGGGGTTCCCCTCGGGTCACGTACCAAATGTAATCGGGCGTCTGGTCGTTATACGCATAGCGCTGCTCGAGACGGCTGCCGTGGTTGCCCACGTAGGAGAGGCGCAAGGCGGTGTCGGCCAGGACTTCCTTCTCCAGGCTGAGATTCCAGTCCTGCACCCGGGGTTCGGGCATCTGCCGGGCGAAGAACAGACCGCCCGCGGAGCCGCGCGCCAGCGCGCGGGCGTCGTTGATGTCCACCGCATTGCGGCTGTTCTTGCCGGCGATGATCTGAGGGACCGAGCGCATGGCGTAATTGCCGATCCCGTCCGGCGTGTAAGCGGCGCTGACCAGGTTCGCCTGGAAGTTGGCCACGAAGGGGGCGGAGTTCAACGCCATGCGCGGCACCCAGGTGCGGGCCGGCACGTGGAAGTAGGAAGTGCGGTATCCGCCGCGCCACACGAACGAGCGGAGGCCCTGACCGGCCCGGTAGGCGAATCCCAGACGCGGCCCGAAGTCGGCCCGGGAGGTGTCGAACAAGGTCGCGGGGAGACCGGCCTCCGAGGCGGTGATGAACCGGGCCCCCTGGCTCTCATAGCGGTTTACGATGGAGGGAATGGTGGCGCCCATCCGGTAGAGCTCCTCCAGCGGGCGGCTCAGCACGATGGCGCGGCGGCTCATGTCGAAGGTGCTCAGGGCGCGGTTCTTTTCCTGGAAGGGCGGCCAGTATTCCCAGCGCAGGCCCAGATTCAAGGTGAGACGGGAAGTAAGTTTCAGGTTATCCTGAAAGTAAAGAGCGTACTCTCGTTCCCGCACGTAATAGTAAGCGCGCTGGAAGCGGTTCGAGTAATTGGCGATTCCCAGGAACAGGTTCGCCATGCCGTGACCGGTGTAAGCCAGAGGCAAGGGATTGCCGCGGGAGCTTCGCGGGTCGTAAAGCGAGGTCGCCCCGGTGTTCCAGTCGTGCCGGCCTTGCGCCTGCTGCTGATCGGGGAGAATATTCAACTGGTCGTAGCGCAGGTGAAAGCCGAACTGGAGCTCGTGCCGGCTGCGAATCTTGGTGGCGTTCAGATCGAGGATGCCGTAAAAGTACGGCACGCCCCGGGTGTTGTGGCTCCAGAAGCGATAGCCGGGCAGGGCGGCGGTGGCGTCCAGTTTGGGGAATCCGTCCACGCCGAAGGGGTTGGGCAAGCCCAGTTCGTCGGCGTAGCGCCGGCCGGGTTCGCCGCTGCCGGCCCAGTCGGCCTGGCGGGCCCCGCTGGCCAGCAGTTCCAGGAAGAACGTGGGCGAGAAGGTGTGCAGCCAGTTCACCGCCAGGTTCTTGTTGGGGGCCAGCGTGCGGACCATGCCCGCCACCTGGTCCAGGACCGGAAGGTTGTAGTCGGTCCTTTGCTGCCGGCGTTCGTAATCGGCCTGAGTGTAGCGGGCGAAGAAGCGGTCGGAAGCCGAGAGATTGTGATCCAAGCGGGCCGTGAGAGTCCAATCGCGAATGGTGTTTTCGGCCGGGCCCCACCAGTTGTTGGCCACCAACGGGTTGACGTCCGGGTGGGTCGGCAGCGGGGTCACGTCGAACAAGTACTTGGTCACGGGGCTGAGCAGCGCCGGGTCCACCACGTTGAGCTGTCCGCGATAGGCGAACTGCCGGCGCTCCCAGGTGAGGGGATCGGTCGTCCAAGGATCGTAGATGAGGTACTGGCGGCCTTGGGCGTCCACCAGACCGCGGAAGTCGCCCGCGCGCATCGCTTGGGTAGGCACGCGGGCGCCCATGGTGGCCGGATTGATGTTCCGCATGGCCTCGTAGGCGAAGAACCAGAAAGTGCGGTTCCGCCCGTCGTAGAGCCGAGGCAGCCGAAGGGGCCCGCCGGCCGAGGCGCCGAATTCATTGCGGATCAATTGGGGCGGCTTGGCGTAGTAGTCCTCGCGCCGCCGGGCTTTGCCCAGGCCGTTGTTGCGGTGGGTCTCGAAGGCCGCCCCGTGCAGCTCGTTGGCGCCGCTCTTGGTCATCACGACCACGCTGGTGGGCCGGCTGAACCTGGCCGAGGAAGAGTTGGTCTCGACCTTGAATTCCTGCACCGTATCCAGCCCGGGCTGCCTCATGACCACGGCGCCGCCGTTGCGGTCGTTCAAGGAGGCGCCGTCCAGCAGCATCTCGTGCGAGCCCAGTCTCATGCCGTAGGCGCGCAGGCCCTCGGCGCCGGGAACGGTGACCAGCAGGTTGGTCAGCGCGCGGCCATTGATGGGCAACTGTTCGATGCGAGTGCGCTCCAGGACCTGGCCCAAGGTCGGATTGTCCAGGGTCAGCAAGGGGGTGACGTCCTGCACCTCCAAGGCGGTCACCACCTGGCCGACCGTGAGCGTAACGTCCACCACTAGGCTTTGCTGGACTTGGACGGTCAGCGCCGCCTCGAAGCGCTGCATGCCGGGCGCCTCCACCGCCAGGTGGTAGGGGCCGGGGATCACGCCCGGAAACAGGTAAAAGCCCGCCTCATTGGTCGCGGTCTTCAGCGTGACCTTGGTGGCCTGATGGGTCAACTGGACCGAGGCAGCCGGCACGGCCGCGCCGGCTTGATCGCGCACGGTTCCGTTGACCGCGCCGGTGGAGGCCTGGGGCCGGGCGGGCCGCCCGGTGAGCGCCAGGCCGATCAGAACCGGCCAGAGGCTCTTTCTGCGGAAATTTGCTTTCATGGCGACCTCCCGCGCAGAAGCGGGCTGCTCGGCGCAGCTCGCCTCCGCCCGTCTTCGATCGCCTACAATGATAGGTGGCCTGCCGGAGCGGGTCCAGTAACGTTACCGTAACAAGGGGGTGGGATGGCGGGGATTCCCCGGGCCGCCGGCGCGAGCGTCCCTCTGCCCCAAGGCGTCACCGCCCAGGCCGTCCAGGCTCAGCTCGACAAACTGCTGGGCAGCTCGCGTTTCGCCCGCGCGCCCCGCCTCTCGCGCCTGCTGCGCTACCTGGTGGAACGCACCCTGGCCGGGCAGACCGAGGACTTGAAAGAGTCTCTGCTGGGCGGGGCCGTCTTCGACAAGCCCCAGGGCTTCGATCCGGCCGCGGATCCCATCGTACGAGTGGAGGCCGGCCGCCTGCGCGAACGGCTCAGGAGCTATTACCAGGCCGAGGGACGCGGCGATGAGCTGCTCATCCGGCTTCCCAAAGGGGGCTATGTTCCCCTGTTTCAGAAGCGGCGGAGCGCGGCCGCCGCCCGGCCCGGCGAGCCGGCCCGGCGGCCATCCCCGGCGGCCAGGAAGCGACTGCTGATCCTGCCGTTTCGGGACTTCAGTGAAGGGGGCGCAGGGGCGTTCTTGGCCGAGGGCTTGGCGGAGGATTTGACGACCGCTCTTTCGAAGGTTCCCGCCCTGCGGGTGGTGGCCCGGCGCTCGACTCATCGTTACGCCGCCCGCCCTGCGGACGTGCGCCGGATCTGTCAAGAGCTCGGCGCCGACCTGGTGATCGAGGGGAGCATCCGTAAAGCGGCGGCGGCCGTGCGCATCTGCGTTCGCCTGGCCGAGAGCAGGCAAGGGACCTATCTCTGGTCGGAGATCTTTGATTTCCCCGAAAGCCAGCTCGCCGCCGCTCACCAGCGCATCAGCGAGGCGGTGATTGCCGCCGCGCTGCCGTCCCGGCGGGTCCGGGCAGATGCGCTCCCCGGGCCGGCCGCCCAGAACTCGCAGGCCTACCTGCTATCCCTGAAGGGGCGGCACCATGTTCGGCGGAGGAGCCGCCAGGAGCTGCTCAAGGGAATTCGCCTTCTCGAGCAGGCTCTCGAATTGGAGCCTCACGCCGCCACCTTGGCCATTCTGGCGGAAGCCCACGTCATGCTGGCCTGGTACGGCTTTGCGGCCGCTCAGGCGGTGATGCCCAGGGCGCTCATGGCCGCCGAGCGCGCCGTCGCCATGGACCCGTCTCTGGCCCAGGCCCACCTGGCGCTCGGTCTGGTGCGCGAGCTGTACCAGTGGGATTGGCGCGGCGCGGAGACGCATTTCCGCACGGCTTGCCGCCTGGATCCCAGCGATGCGACCGCCTGGTTCGAGCTGGCCTTGTGCGTCAGCCGCACGGGGGGATTCTCCCAGGGCGTCGAGCTGATGCGGTTGGCGGTGCGCGCCGACCCGCTCTCGCCCCTGGTTCATACCAATCTGGGCGTGTGCCTGTACTATCAGCGCTCTTTCGCCGAGGGGCTGCGGAGCTTGCTGGAGGCCTTGGATCTGAACCCGGACTACTTCCCCGCTCACTTTCGCCTGGGCATGACCCATCTGGCGATGGGAAACCTCGGGGAGGCGATCGCCAGCCTGGAGCGCGCCCGGAGCTTGTGCGAAGCTTGTCCCACGGTGTCGGGGCTGCTCGGCTACGCCCTCGGCCTGGCCGGCGACCGCGCCGCGGCGCAGGAAATGTTGCGGCGGGTCGCGGCGCCCGCCGACTTCGGTTACGTTCGCCCCACCGCGATGGCCCTGGTTCACCTGGGATTGAAGGAGCATGAGCGGGCGGTTGCCTGCCTGGAGCGCGCCCGGGCCGAACGCGACCTGTTGCTGGCCGACCTCCAGGCCGATCCGATCTTCGACCCGCTTCGGGCGGAGCGCCGCTTCCGGGACTTGACGCGTGAAATCTTTCCCGAGGCCTGAGGGCCGAGGCGGCCGGCTCGGCGGCCCGGCCCTTCCCCGTCGCTCGGCTATACTGGAGTGGATGGCGGGGTCGGCTCGGGGGGGCGGGGCGGTGCTGATTCGCAGGGCGGCCAAGTGGCGGGAGTGCGACGTCACCCCCAAGCAGGTTTACCTCAGCCGGAGGCGCCTGCTGTGGCTGGCCGCGCTGCCCCTGGAGGGCGTCGCGGGCGAGAAGTTGACGCCCGCCAGGCGCAGCCCCTTCAGCACCGAGGAGCGGCCCACTCCCTACACCATCGTCACCGGCCACACCAACTTCTACGAGTTCGGCGTGGGCAAGGAGGAGCCGGCCCGCAACGCCGGGGATTTCCAGCTCCCGCCCTGGACGGTGACGGTGGAGGGCGCCGTCGCCCGGCGGCGGGTCTTCGACTGGGACACGCTGAAGAAGCTGGCGCCGCTGGAGGAGCGCATCTACCGGTTGCGCTGCGTGGAAGGCTGGTCGGTGGTGGTCCCCTGGATCGGCTATCCGTTGCGGGCTCTCATCGAGGCCGTCCAGCCGCTTTCGAAAGCGCGCTACGTGGCCTTTGAAAGCTACTACGATGCGCGCCGGATGCCGCATAGCCGAACGGCGGGCATTCCTTTCCCTTACCGCGAGGGCCTGCGCCTGGACGAGGCCCTCCACCCGCTCACCCTGCTCTGCTTCGGCCTGTACGGGGAATCGCTGCCGATTCAAAACGGCGCTCCCGTGCGGCTGATCGTGCCCTGGAAGTACGGCTTCAAGAGCATCAAGTCGGTGGCGCGCATCCGGTTCACCGAGGGGCGGCCGCGGACGACCTGGAGTTCGGCCAGCCCGGAAGAGTACGGCTTTTACGCCAACGTCAATCCGGCGGTGGACCATCCCCGCTGGCGCCAGAACCAGGAGCGGCGTCTGGGCGAGCCCGGGCTGCGCCAGACGCTGTTGTTCAACGGCTATCCGCAGGCGGCGCCGCTGTATGCCGGCATGGATCTTCGCAAGGACTACTGAAGCCGCCGGGCCGGCTACGGCTTGGGCGCCCGGCGTTTGGGCACCCAGCCTTCCTTGAGGACCTGGCGGGCGCGGCCCAGGGCCAGGGCCTCCGAAGGCACCGGTTCGGTGATCACCGAGCCCGCGCCGATGTAGCAATCGGAGGCCAGCTCGAGGGGCGCCACCAGCGTGGCGTTGCTGCCCACGAAGACCCTGTCCCCGATGCGGGTGGGATGCTTGCGCTCGCCGTCGTAATTGCAGGTGATCGTGCCCGCCCCGATGTTGGTTCCGGCCCCGATGTCGGCGTCGCCCAGATAGGCCAGATGATTGGCCTTCGAGCCGGCGCCCAGGCGCGTGTTCTTCAGCTCGACGAAGTTGCCCACCTGAGCGCCCGCCTCCAGGCGGGAGGCCGGCCGCAAGCGGGCGAAGGGCCCCGCCCGCGAGGCGTCCTCCAGGCGCGCCTCCTCGATCAGGGTGTAGGGCCGCACCTGCACCCGATCGCCCAACCGGGCATCGCGCAGGATGGCGCCCGCGCCGATGAAGCATTCCTCGCCGATCGCGCTGCGGCCCAGGATCTGGACGAAGGGCTCGATGACGGTGTCGGCGCCGACCGAGACCGCGGCGTCAATCACCACCGTTTCAGGCAAACGGATCGTCACGCCGGCCAGCATCAGCTCGCGGGCCTTGCGGCGCCGGCAGGCGCGGTCCGCTTCGGCCAGCTCGACGCGCGTGTTGACGCCCAACACCTCGTGGGGGTCCTCCAGCAAGAGGGGTTCGACCGGGCAGCCGTCCCGGCGGAGCAGCGCGACCAGGTCGGTGAGGTAATACTCCCGGGCGGGGTTGTCCGGCCGGAGGCGATCCAAGAGGGGCCAGAGGCGCTCCGGATGGAAACAATAGATGCCGGAATTGATTTCCCGCACCGCGCGCTGCTCGGGCGTAGCGGCCTTTTCCTCCACGATGGCCTCCAGAAGCCCCTGCTCGTCGCGCAGCACGCGGCCGTAGCCGGCCGGATCCTCCAGCCGCGCGGTCAGCACCACGGCCGCCCTCCCGGAGGCCCGCTGCCGCTCGAGCAGGCGCCGCAGCGTGGCCGACGACAGCAGCGGGCAGTCCCCGTAAAGCACCAGCACGGGCCCGCCCAGCGGCGCCAGCCGCTCGCGCGCCACCAGCAGCGCGTGGCCCGTCCCTTTTTGTTCGGCCTGATGAATGAATCCCACGCCGTAGCCGCCGACGGCCCGCTCGACCTGCTCGGCCTGGCAGCCCGTCACGACGAAAACCCGCGCCGGCGGCGCCAGCTCCAGGGCGGTTCGCACCACGTGTTCGATCAAGGGCAGGCCGCCCGCCTCATGCAGCACCTTGGCCCGGCGGGACTTCATTCGCGTGCCCAGACCGGCGGCCAGAATTACGATCAACGGCTCCTGCATCGCTCACCCCCGGGCGCGCGCTCGCCGCGCCCGCCTTCCCTCCTGCGCCAGCTCGAGCGCCACCCGCGCGGTGGCCTCCGGAGCGTGGCGCACCTTCTCTCCCTCCTCCAGCAGGTCGCGGAACAGAACCCGCACGCCCAGCTTGCGCAGCCGTTCCAGATCGGCCTCCACCGGCTGAGCGCGATGGCGGGCGTAGCGGGCGCGCACCGCCTCGCTGACCGGGCGCGAGTTGACGACCACGTAATCGAGCAGGTTCCGGCCGGCGTGCCGGAGGATGGCTTCCACGTGGTCGGCGGCGCTGAAATGCGTGGTCTCGCCGGGTTGCCACATCAGATTGACGAAGTAAGCCTTGACCGCGGGCGAGCGGCGGATGGCCTGGGGGATTCCCTCCACCAGCAGGTTGGGGATCACGCTGGTGAACAGCGAACCGGGCCCCAGGGTGATCAGGTCGGCCTGCGCGATGGCCTCCAGGGTTTCGGGCAAGGGCGGGCAGCGGGGCGGGCGCAGCGCGACGCGTTCGATCCGGCAGGGGCTGCGGCTGATGCGGCTTTCTCCCTCGACGCGCGTGCCGTCCTGCAAGGTCGCCTCCAGCGCCACGTTGTGCGCGGTCGAGGGGAAGATCCGCCCCGCGATGGCCAGCACGTCCGAGGACACTTTCACCGCCTGGGGAAAGTCGCTCGTGACGTGGGTCAAAGCGGTCAGGAACAGGTTGCCGAAGCTGTGGCCCTTCAGGCCGCGCCCGCGGGCGAAGCGGTACTGGAAGAGCCGGGACAGCAGCGCTTCGTCTTCCGAAAGCGCCACCATGCAGTTGCGAATGTCGCCCGGAGGCAGCACGGAGAACTCCCGGCGCAGCCGCCCGGAACTGCCCCCGTCGTCGGTGACGGTGACGACGGCGGTGATGTCCACGGCCGGTCCCTGGCGCCGGCCGGGCGCGTGATCGCCGCCGGGCAGCCGCGGAGCGTAGCGCTTCAAGCCGTGCAGCAGCGCGCTCAGGCCGGTGCCTCCGCCGATGGCCACGATGCGCAGCAAGCGGCGCCGGCCGCCTGCGCCGGGTTCGGAGATGGAAGCCTTCATGATGATCTCCCTGCGCCGGGTGGCGCTACGGGGTTCGGTTCCTTTCCGGGTTCAAGATCTCGGCCAGCGGGGGTTGCTGGGCGAACCAGGCGAAGTCCGGGTCGTTGCGGGCGGCAATCAGGTTGCTGGGTTGCAGCTCGATGGCGCGCCGCATGTATTGGGCGGCGCCCGGAAAGTCGCCCCGCCAGCAGCGGCAGAGCGCCAGAGCGTAGTACAGGTGATCGCCCGCCGGATTTTCGGCCAGCGCCTTCTGCAAGTGTGCTTCCGCCTGTTCCCAGCGGCGTTCGTTCAGCAACAGGACGGCGTAGTTGTAGTGGTCCTCGGCCGAGGCCAGGGCCGGCTCCCGGCCGGCGAGCCGCTGCTCGCACATGCGAGCGCGCTGGCGGGCGGCGTGCGCGATCTCGAGCGCGGGCCCGCAGGCGGCGCGCTGGAAGATCTGGCGGGCGGCGGCGAAGTCTCGGGCCTGGAACAGCCGGACGCCCTGCTCGAAGCAGCGGGCTTGCTCGGCGGCGTCGGGCGCGGGTTCGGCCGGTTGCTCTGGGCTTCGGCCGTCACCCCGGCCGGCCATGGGGGTGGGCGCGGGCGCCGCGCTCTCTGGTGAACTCGAGTGGGAGGATCGGCTCACTGGCTTCTTCATAAGCCCGCAAGCGAGCTCCCCGGGCCGCCCTTGCGGTGCGCATCCCGCCGCCCGGATAGAAACCTCGCCTGCCCTTGGCCGGCGAACCGCGCGGGGGCCGGCGGTCCAGCCCGGCCATTAAGATCTTCTAGCAGATCGGCGGCGGAGGAATCAAGCGGCTGGAAGGCGGTGCCGGCGGCGGCCGGCGCGCGCCGAGCCGCCGCGTTCAGAGAACCTTCGCCAGTTCGGCGGCGAAAGCGCTGCGCGGTTCCTGCGGGTTGCGTTTGGCTTTCTTGGCCTCGCGGCGCGCCTTGGCCTCCGCCTTGGCCTGGCCCTTGGGCTTGGGCGGCTGGGCCTGATTGGCGCGGAGCAGGCGGCCCTCCAGCGGTGCGCGGTCGAAGCGGCGGATGATCGCCTGCATCTCTTCCTGGTTGGGCGCTTCAATGAAGGCGAAGCCCTTCGACTCTTGGGTTTCGGGGTTCCGAATGACCTTGATCGCATCGGCGACCAGGTTTTCGGCGGTGAGCCAGCTACGAATGTCGTCTGCGGTCACCCAGGTGGGGAGATTGCCGAGAAAGACGGTAAAGTTCATCCTCTGGTGTGGTTCACTCGCTGATTTGGGATGGTGGAGAGCAAGCCGGGGGCTTCCGTCCATCCTGAGTGTAACAAAGCCGCCCGCCGGTTGCAACCGAACGGCGTGCGCGGCTCAGCCTTCGCGCACCACCCGGAAGCCGGTCAGGCGGCCCAGACGCTCGATCGCCTCCAGATGGTTGCCGTAGAACAGCACGCGATGCAGCAGGTCGCGCGTGCCGGGCATGGGGCCTCCGGCGTTCAGCTCCGCCGACCAACCCGCCAGCAGCTTGCGCGCATCGGCCACCTTGGTTCGGATCTTGGTGCGGCAGCCGCGCTCGTCGTCCACGTTGCCCACCGCCTCGCCGGTCGAGACCAGCAACTTCTTGGGGCCGGCGAAGCGGGCCACCGTGACCGGCTCGCCGGCCGGGGCCAGCACCTGCATCGAGGCGCCCTTGTGGTCCTCCAGGTGCGAGCGGATCAGATAGGGCGAGGGCTCGGCGGCGATGCCCCGCAGCCGCGTGGCCGCCACGCAGTGAGCGTGAATGACCTCATTGCGGCTGGTGTCGAAAACCGGATCGGTGACGAAGCCCGGCTTGCCCGAGAACGAGGTGACCAAAAGCTGGGTCATGGCCGAGTCCAGATCGTTCTCGCAGACCCCGTACCAGCCGGCGTCGTTGAACTTGGAAAAGGCGATGCAGGGGTAGGCCGGCAGTTCGCGCCGGCCGAAGCCGCCCAGGCAGTCAATGGCGACGGCGTTGGCTTGCTCGCGCCGCAGCACCTCCCGCAAAGCCAGATACAGGCGCAGGGAATCGGCGATCTCCTGCGGGCTGGGCTCGACCACCCGCACCGCCGCCCGCATGAAAGCCTCCGCCTGCCGGCGCGCCTCCTCCGGGCTGATGGCCTCATAGGCCGCCTTCAAGTCCAGATAGCTCGGGAAGCCGAAGCGCGTGCCGAATTGCGCGGTGAAGCCCTCGGTGGCCGGACGGGCGGCGGGCGGCGAGACCAGCAGCACCTTGCTATGTCGCAGGTGATGCACCGTGCCGAGCAGGGGGACGTAGGGATCCAGGTCGGCGAAGTCGCTGGAGGCGATCAGCTCCAGCCGTGCGCCCCGTTGCATGTAGGCGGCGGCGTGGGTCCAGTCGTGCCCGGCGTAGGGCCGCGCGAACATCAGCACCGGCTTGCCGGACTCCACCAGGGCGCGCAGCATGGGATGGATGATGGTGATCATGTTGAAGGCCAGGAGGACGTCGGCTTCCTCGGCCCTTTTCAGCCAGGCGGCGGTCTCCTCGGCGCTGCGCACCATCTCGCCCCCGGTGAACCGGATGCGGCCCGGGTAGCGCCGTTCCAGCTCGGCAAGCTGCCCCTCGATGGTCCGGATTTCCTCTTCCAGGTTGGCGTCGGGCCGCGGCCAGCTCGGCCGGCCGCCCAGATAAATCTTCTTGACGAGGGCCGGCCCGCTCCAGGGCCCCTCGGGAGCCTCCTGGCCGGAGGCCAGGCGGGCGAACCATCCGCTCGCCGCCAGCAGGAACCGGCGGCGGTTCAAGCAGAACAGCGTTTCGGGCATGGCGCCGACAAGTATAGCTCAGGCGGCGCCGGCCCGGCCGCTCATTCAGACCGCTTCCAGCCGTAAGCCGCCAGCATGATCTCGAACAGCTCGGTGTTGGCCAGCACGCCGCGCACGCGCTGAGCGCCGGGACCTTGCGCCGCGACCAGGACCTCCTCCCCGGTGTGGTCGTCATCCCGCCGCAGGTTCTCCCAGCGCACGCTGTGCTGGCCGGCGACCGCCGCCGCCTTCTCGGCCGGGCTGAGCAGCGGCCGGCCCTTGCGGCCCTGGTGGATGCGCAGATCGTAGGAATGGTCTGCGGTGAACAGGATCAGGGTGTCGGCGGCCTTCATGCGCTCGGCCGTACGGCGGACGATGCGGTCCAGGGTCACGGTCCGCTCCAGCCCCTGCACGATGTTCTCGGTGTGCAGGTCCGACTCGACCATCAGGAAAAAGCCCTTTTTATTGCGGCTGAGGATCTCCAGGGCGCGCTCGGCGGCTTTCTCCAGATCGAAGCCGTCGCCGTCCATCAGCGCCACCGCCCGCCGCGCCGCGGGCGGGATCGCCTCCACGGCGTCGTAAAAGCCGTACCCCTTGGCCTTCAGGGCCTGGGCCAGGTCCAGCCCCATCTGCCGGGCGGCGGTCAGGATCTCGCGCCGGCCGGCGCCGATGACCACGTCCACGCCGTCGCCAAAGCGCGGATTCAGGATTTGAGCGAAGATCTCGCCCACCTTGCGCCGGTCGTTGGCGTGGGCGTAGCAGGCGGCGGGGGTGGCCGAGGCGGCGCCGCTGTTGGTCACCACGCCCGTCCCGAGGCCGCGCTGTTCGGCGTATTCCAGGATGGTCTTCAGCGGCGCGCCGTCCTTGAGGCCCCGCACGGCGGCGTCGGATTGTGAGAGTACGCCGTTGTGCGTCTTGCGCCCGGTGACGATGGCCGTCATGCCCGCCGCCGAGTCGCTCACCCAGGAGGAGGCGCTGGAGGTCTCCATCAGGGCGATATGGGGCATGCGCTGGATGAACAGCGCCCGCGGCTGATCGTAACCGTAGATGCTGGCGGCGTTGAGGGTCGGGATGCCGCCCGCGTCTCCGAGAAAAAGGATGACGTTTCTGGCCCGCTTCTCGGCGGCGGCCAGGGGCGCCGCCAGCGCCAGCCACAACAGCAACCGTCGCGTCATCAACGCTCTCACTTTCAACCTCCCTGTTTCCGCTCGTCGGTGTCCTTCGGGTCCGGAGCCGGCAATTGAGGGGCCGCCGGCAACCGGCGGCGGCGCAAGCGCCGGAACGCCCTCGGCGGCGCAAGGCGTTCGGTTTTCGAACGCCGCGCCGTGCGCCTTTCTCCCAATTGGATGGCCCGCGGCCCCGATGGGATGCCAAGGAGGAGGCGCCGGCTCGCGGCGACCGGGTTGCTGGGGCAGGCCGCGCTATACTGGAGGCGAGGAGTTTTCGTTCTCGTTGCCTCCCCGGGAGTGGATCCGTCTGCTGGTGCACGCTCACCGGCTGGCCGTCCAGCAGGGCGGCGAGGAACCCCTGATCGGCGGCCAAGCGGTGATCGAGGGGGTCATGATGCGCTGCCCGCACAGCTACTGCGTGGCCGTGCGGCAACCGGACGGGCAGGTGGTGACTGAGGAGGGCTTGCTGGCCAAGGTCTCCGAGCGGCACCCGATGCTGGGCTGGCCGGTGTTGCGCGGCTTGGGGACGCTGGGGCAGGCGCTCTGGCTGGGAATGAAAGCGCTGCGCTTCTCGGCCAATGCCGCCCTGCCGGAAAGCGAGCGCAAGGGCAGGCAGGCCCCGATCGGCCCTTGGCTGATGGCGGCCAACCTGGCCCTCTCGCTGGCGTTTTTCCTTTTCTTGTACAAGTTCGTGCCCTTATACCTGGCCACTCGCCTGAAGGCCTGGGCGCCGGCGCTGGAGGGGCGGATCGGGTTCAACCTGGCCGACGGGTTGATTCGCATCGCCTTGTTCGTAGGCTTTCTGCTGGCCATTTCGCGCTGGAAGGACATCCGCCGGGTGTTCGAGTACCACGGGGCCGAACACCGGGTGGTGTTCAACTTCGAGTCCGGCAAGCCGCTGTCGGTGGAGAACGCACAGGGCTTCAGCACCTTCCACCCGCGCTGCGGCACCAGCTTTCTGATGGTGGTGATGCTGGTCTCGATCGGGGCTTACGCCCTGCTGCCTTTTGAGTCCTTCGGCGGGAGGCTGGCTTCTCGGGTGCTGCTGTTGCCGCTCATCGCGGGTGTAAGCTACGAGGTGGTCCGGGCGGCGGCGCGGGGCGGGGGCGGCCTGCTGCGGGCCGTGGCGGCGCCGGGGCTCTGGTTGCAGCGCATCACCACGCGCCCGCCCTGCGCCCAGCAGACCGCGGTGGCCATCCGGGCCCTGGAGGGCGCCCTGGCGCTGGAGGCGGCGCAGGGGGGCCGGCTGGTGATCTGCTGAGCGTGAAGCGCCATGCAATATGTGCGAAAGCTGGATGAGATCGAGGCTCGCTTCGAGGACCTGACCCGCCAGATGGCCGAGCCGGCCGTCATTCAGGATCCGGAGCGCTACTTGAAAACCGCCAAGGCGCACCGCGAGCTGGAGCCGGTGGTGGCCCGCTACCGGGTATGGAAGAAGGCGGCCGCCGAGCTGGAGCAGGCTCGCCAGATGCTGGGCGACTCCGACGACGATCTGCGCAAGCTGGCGGCCGAGGAGATCGCCCGGCTGGAGCCCGAGCTGGCCCGCCTGGAGGAGGAGCTGAAGATCCTGCTGCTGCCCAAGGATCCCAACGACGAAAAGAACGTGCTGCTGGAGATCCGGGCGGGCACCGGAGGCGACGAAGCGACCCTGTTCGCGGCCGAGATCTTCCGCATGTACGCCCGGTACGCCGAATCGCAAGGCTGGCGGGTCGAGATCTCCTCGCTGAGCGAATCCGAGGTGGGCGGCTTCAAGGAGGTGATCGCCCTGGTCAGCGGCGAGAAGGTCTACAGCAAGCTGAAGTACGAGAGCGGCGTGCATCGCGTGCAGCGCGTGCCGCAGACCGAGGCTCAGGGCCGCATCCACACCTCGGCGGTGACGGTGGCGGTGCTGCCCGAGCCGGACGAAGTCGAGATCGAGCTGGATCCCAAGGAGCTGCGCATTGACACCTTCTGCTCGTCGGGTCCGGGCGGCCAGTCGGTCAACACGACCTATTCGGCGGTGCGCATCACCCATCTGCCCACCGGCCTGGTGGTCTCCTGCCAGGACGAGAAGTCGCAACTGAAGAACCGGGCCAAGGCCCTGCGCGTGCTTCGCTCCCGCCTGTTCGATCGCGAGCTCGAGCGGCAACGGGCCGAGATCGGGGCCGAACGGCGCAGCATGGTGCGCAGCGGAGACCGCAGCGAGAAGATCCGCACGTACAACTTCCCCCAGAACCGGGTCACCGACCACCGCATCGGCTTGACTCTTTACCAGTTGGACAGCATCCTCGACGGCCGCCTCGACCCGCTGATTGACGCCCTCACCACCTACTACCAGGCGGAGCGGCTCAAGCAGCAAACCGAGCTGGCGGGAGCGGCGCATGAATCTGGCGACGGCGCTCCGGCAGGCCTCCAAGCGACTTGAGACCGACGGGATCGCGGCGCCCCGCCTGACGGCGGAAGTGCTCCTGTGCCATCTGCTGGGACGCGGGCGGAGCTATCTCTACGCCCATCCCGAGGAGGAACTGAGCGAAGCGGCGCTGGCCGAGTATCTGCGCCTGATCGAGCAGCGCATGGCCGGTAAACCCACCCAGTACATCACCGGCCGGCAGGAGTTCTACGGGCGCGAGTTTCTGGTCACCCCGGACGTGTTGATCCCCCGCCCGGAGACCGAGCTGGTGGTGGAGACGGCGCTGGAGGTGGGCCGGCGGGCGGCCAGGATCCTCGAGGTGGGTTGCGGCTCAGGGGCCATCGCCGTCACCTTGAGCCTGGAGACCGGCCGCCCGGTCTGGGCCACCGATATTTCCGCCGCCGCGCTGGCGGTGGCCGCGCGGAACGCGCATCGGCTGGGCGCGCGCCTGCACCTGGCGCTTTGCGACCTGACCTCGGCCATCGCTGCCGGCGCCGTGGACCTGCTGGTCTCGAACCCTCCCTACGTCCCCGAGGGCGAGCGGGAGGGCCTTCCCCGCGAGGTGCGCGACTTCGAGCCGCCGGTGGCGCTGTACGCCGGACCGACCGGGCTGGAGGCCTACCGGCGGCTGATCGCCGACGCGCCGCGCGTGCTGCGGCCCGGCGGCCGGCTGGTGCTCGAGCTGGGTTACCGCGCGCTCGATGCGGTGCGCGCCATGCTGGGCGGCGGCTGGCGCCAGATCCAGGTGCGCCACGATCCGGCCGGCTGGCCGCGCGTGCTGGCGGCGCGCTACGCGGGCGAGGCTTCCCTGTGAAGACCATCTTCCACGTGGACATGGACGCCTTCTTCGTCTCGGTGGAAGAACTGTTCGATCCCTCGCTGAAAGGCAAGCCGGTGGTGGTCGGCGGGCGGCCGCACGAGCGGGGCGTGGTGGCGGCCGCCTCCTATGAGGCGCGCAAATACGGGGTGCATTCGGCGCTGCCCTTGCGCACCGCCTACCGCCTCTGCCCCCAGGCGATCTTTCTGGAAGGCCGCCCGGAACGCTATCGGGAGTATTCCGAGCGGGTCTACGAGGTGCTCAGCGGCTTCTCGCCCAAGGTCGAGATGGCCTCGATTGACGAGGCCTACCTGGACATGACGGGCGCCGAGCGATTGCTGGGGCCGCCGCTCAAGGCGGCCGACCGCATCCACGAAGCCCTCCGGCGCCGGACCGGCCTGAATTGTTCGATCGGGATCGCCGGCTCGCGCCTGGTGGCCAAGGTGGCTTCCGATCAGGCCAAGCCGAACGGCATTCTTTGGGTGCTGCCCGGGCTGGAAGCGCGCTTTTTGGCCCCCTTGGAGGTGCGCAAGATCCCGGGCGTGGGCAAGGTCACCGAGCAGCGGCTGCACGCCCTGGGCGTCCGCAAGGTTGCAGACCTGGCCCGGCTGGAGGAATCCCTGCTGGAGGCGCAGTTCGGGCGCTGGGGCCTGGCGCTGGCCGGCAAGGCGCGGGGCTTGGATGCCGGAGGCTGGTTCGATGCCGAGATCGGAGCGGAGGCGCCGCCTAAATCGCTCAGCCACGAGCACACCTTCGAGCGGGATACGGCGGACCGGCAGTTGCTGGAGGCCACCCTGGTGCGCCTGGCGGCCATGGTGGGGCGGCGGCTGCGCGAGCACGGCCTGTTCGCGCGCACCGTGCAGCTCAAGTTGCGCTACCAGGACTTCTCGACCATCACGCGCGCCCGCACCCTCCAGCGCGCCACGCAGTTGGACGGCGAGCTGGCGGCGGAGGCCCGCCGGCTGTTGGCTCTGCACTGGAGAGCCGGCGCCCCCGTGCGCTTGCTGGGCCTGGAAGCCTCCGGCCTTCAGCCGGGTTCGGGCCAGCTCAGCCTGCTCGAGGAGGAGGGCGGCGATCGCCGGCTCAAGTTGCTCGAGGCGGCCGACCGGGTCCGGGACCGCTACGGGGAATCCGCCGTCGCGCCGGCTTCGGCCTTGCAGGGGGGCTACCGCGAGCGGGCCCACGAGAACCCGGCCGGGTTGCCGGGCCGGCGCGGCCGGGCAAGGACGGGCAAGGGCCGCCTGCCCGGCGCATAATAGAGCTTGAGCGAGTGCGAGGGGCGCGTGAGGAGCCTGGAGGAATATCTCGAGCTGGCCGAAAGGGCCCACGGGCATCTGTGCGCGGGGCAGATCCTGGGCGTGCGCATGGCGCTGTACGGCCTGAAGCTGTTGGGCTTGGAGGACCCGGCCGGCAAGGACCGCAAGCGGCTCATCACCTTCGTCGAAATTGACCGCTGCGCCACCGACGCCATCGCCGTGGTGACCGGCTGCCGGCTGGGCAAGCGGGCCTTGAAATTCCGCGACTTCGGCAAGGTGGCCGCCACCTTTTGCGATCTGGCGGAAAACCGGGCCGTGCGCGTGGCGGCGCGCGAGGGGGCCCGCGAAGCGGCCCGCGCAATGTATCCCGAGTTGGGCGATCCCAACCGCCAGCAGATGCGCGCCTATCGCGAGTTGCCCGACCCCGAGCTGTTCGTGCATCAATGGGTGCGCGTCCGGCTGCCGCCCGAGGATCTGCCCGGATACCGCGGCCGGCGCGTGAGCTGTGCGGTCTGCGGCGAGGAGATCAACTTCCGCCGCGAGGTCCTGCGCGACGGGCGCGTCCTCTGCCGCGCCTGCGCGGGCGAAGCCTACTACCAGTCCGCGTGAGGCGCTACTACATTACCGACCGCAAGGCTTTGGGCGGCCTGGAGCCGCTCGTGGCGGCGATCGCGCGCAACCTGGCCGCGGGCGTCGAGATGATCCAGATCCGCGAGAAGGATCTCAGCGCGCGCGACCTGTTCGATCTGGTGCGGCGCGCGCTGGCTCTGCCCAACCCCGGCGGGACGCGCATTCTGGTGAACAGCCGGACGGACGTGGCGCTGGCGGCCGGCGCGCACGGGGTGCATCTGCCCGCGGATTCGATTCCCCCGCGGCGCTGGCGGGCGCTGGCGCCGCCGGGCTTTCTGATCGGGGTTTCCTGCCACCGCCTCGAAGAGGTGCTGGCCGCCGAGCGCGAGGGCGCCGATTTCGCGGTGTTCGGTCCGGTGTTCCGGCCGCTCTCGAAAGAGGCGGCGGGCGAGCCGGCCGGATTGCAGAGGCTGGCCGAGGCGGCCCGGGCCGCAGGCATTCCGGTCTTTGCCCTGGGCGGGATCACGCCCCAAAACGCGCCGGCCTGTTTGGAAGCGGGCGCGGCCGGCATCGCCGGCATCACGCTCTTCCAGCAGCTCCCGCCGCTACAATAAGCGCAAATGCAGGAGAGCGACCTTTGCCGGCGCATGCGCGAGGATTGGAACCGGCGCGCGCGAGAGGACGCCAAGTACTACGTCGCTTTCGGGCGCCGCGGGCAGGACGACGAAGAGTTCTTCGCCACCGGGGCCGAGCTGGCGCAGGGGCTGGCGCGGGAACTCGAACGGCTGCCCCCGGGCAATCCGCGCGCCCGCCGCGCCCTGGAGATCGGCTGCGGCCTGGGCCGCTTGATGCTGCCCTTGGCTGCCCGGTTCGGCGAAATCCACGGGGTGGACGTCTCCGACGAAATGGTGCGGCTGGCGCGCGAGAAGCTGCGCGACGTGCCCCACGCCCACGTGCACTGGACCGCCGGAGCGGACCTGGCCGCCTTCGCCGACGACTCCTTCGATTTCGTTTACTCCTATGCGGTCTTCCAGCACATCCCGGCGCGCGAGGTGGTTTTCCAGTACCTGCGCGAAGCGCGGCGCGTGCTCAAGGCGGGCGGCGTGTTTCGCTTCCAGGTCAACGGCCTGCCGGCGGCCGGCGGCGACTACGACACCTGGCGCGGCGTTCGCATCAGCGCGCAGGAGATCGCCGAGTTCGCCCGCGAGCACGATTTTCAGTTGCTGGCCCTGGAGGGCGTGCGCACGCAGTACCAGTGGGTCACGTTCTTGAAGCGCCCGCCGGGCTGGTGGGCCGGCCTAGCCAGGCGCCCCGCGCCCCCGCCCGCCCGCATCCGCCGTATCACCAACGCGCACAGCTCGGAGCCCGCCGTTCCCAGCCGCGGCCGCTTCGCCGCCGCCTCCTTGTGGCTTGAGGAGCTGCCCGAGGACTGCGACCTGAACGCCCTGAAGGTCGTCCTGGCCGGAGCGCAAGGGCGGCCGAGCTATCTGGGGCCGGAGCGGCACGGGCTGCGGCAACTCAACGTCGAGCTGCCCCAGGGCCTGCCCAGCGGCCTTCAGCCGGTCGAGCTGTTCTGGCGGGAGCGGCCCATCGCGCCCCGCGCCGTGCTGCGCGTGATCCCGCCTTCGCCCGCCGTTCCGCGCGTGGTGTCGGTCAGCGACGCCGTGGACCTGCTGGCCGGCGCGCGCATTCGCTCGCGCACGGTGCAAGTCTGCCTGGAGGAGGCCGAGCGGCCCGAACAGTTCGAGGCCTCGATTGACGGCCGGGCGGTGGGCGAGCTGGAGATCTTCTGCGCCGATTCGCTGCCGCCGCTGCACCTGATCACGTTTGCCTTGCCCGAGGACGTCGGGCCGGGCGTCCATCGGCTGGAGATGCGGCTGGGACGGCGGCCGTTCGCGCCCGTGCCGCTCGAGGTGCTCGAGTGATCGCGGCGGCGGCGCTGTGGGCGGCGTGGCTGGCGCCGCCCCCGGAGATCCCGCCCACCGGCGTGGTGAGGCTGCCGGCGGGCGTCATCGAACTTGCCCGGGAGCTGGCCGCGCCCGCGGGCGCTCGCGATCTGGAGATCCGCGGCGCGCCGGAAGGCACCGTGCTCCGGGCGGCGGCCGGTTTTCGCGGCCGCGCCCTGCTGGTCATCGCCCGGGCCCGCAACGTGCGGGTCGTCGGTCTGGCTCTGGAAGGCAACCGGAGCGCCCTGGCGCGCCCGCAGGGGTTGCCGCCCTCGGACGTGCCCTTCTGCCGTTTTACGGCGAACAACGGCTTGCTGGCCGAAGACGTCGAGGGTCTCTACGCGGGCGACTTGCGCTTGAGCGAGATCGCCGGATTCGCCGTGCTGGCCGCCCGCTCGCGCGCCGTTCGCATCGAGCGGCTGGAGATCCGCGACAGCGGCTCGCTGGATGCGGCCGGGCGCAACAACACCACCGGCGGCATCCTTTTGGAGGAGGGCGTGGCCGACTTCACGGTGCGCGACTGCCGGCTGGAGCGCGTGCGGGGCAACGGGATCTGGACCCATTCGCTGTACTCCTCGCCCCGGAATCGCGACGGGCTGATCGCAGGCAACTTCTTCCAGGAGCTGGCGCGCGACGCCATCCAGATCGGCCATGCCACGCGGGTGCGGGTCGAGCACAACCGGGGCCGCCGGATCGGCTACCCGACCGCTGAAGTGGATCCTCAGGGTACACCGGTGGCCTTGGATACGGCCGGAAACACCGAATCGTGCGCGTACGCCTTCAACCGCTTTGAAGAGGTCAACGGCAAGTGCATTGACCTGGACGGGTTCCATCACGGCGAGGTGCGCGGCAACCTGTGCCGGAACCGGGGCCGTCGGGAGACCTACCCTCACGGGCACTTCGGCATCGTGTTCAACAACAGCAATCCCGACATGCGCCCGGAAGGCGTCCTCATCGCCGGCAACGAAATTGACGGGGCGGTCTTCGGAGGCCTGTTTTTGATCGGCAACGGGCATCGCGTCACGGGCAACCGCCTGCTGCGCTTGAACCTGGCCGGTTGCGAGCCGCGGCTTCCGGCTTGCCTTTACTGGCCCGAGGAGCCCGAGCTGCTCAGCGCCGGGATCTATCTGGGCCGGCGGGCCGAGCGTCCGGCCGTCACCCGGGACAACGTGATCCGCGACAACCTCATCACCGGCTACGGCATGAGCCGCCGCTGCATCGCCGCCGCCCCCGGCGTGGCTCTTTCGGCGAACCGCGTCGGGCCCAACCGCTGCGCCGAGCGCCCTGATCAAGCGGGCGGGCGGCGCTCGGCCCGCCAGGCGGCCCAGGTCTTCACCGCCAGAGCGGCCAGCAGGGCCCAGACCGCCGCCCGCAGCGCGCCTTCCAGCGTCAGGCCCGCCAGCACAGCCAGCGCGAGGTAGCAGGCCAGCGCGGCGGCGAAGCGGCGGTCGGGGGCGCGGAACGGCACCGGGCGCTCACCTCGGCATGTTGTAAAGGAAGGTGAACTGCAAGCGGATTTGCAGGCCGCGGTACTCCGAAGGCAGGGGCGGGAACGGATTCGAGGCGCTGATGCCGGCCACCGCCGCTCGGTCCAGGGCCTCCGTGCCCGAAGGGCTGACGATGACCAGCTTGGGCACCTGACCGTCGCGACCGATGGCGAACTGGATGACGACTTTGCCCGGCCGGCCCAGGCGAGCCACCTCCGGCATCACGGCAAACCAGTTGCGCCGCACGGCGGCCAGGATCTGGATCAGGTAGGGCTTGAAGTCCACTCCCATCGGGTCGCTGAGCAGTTCGAGCGCGCTGCCCCGGCGCCCGGCGGCGGGCAGGTTCAGGGCCTCCCCGATGCCGCCCGCACCCAGGTCTACGTCTCCCACCACCAGACCGCCGCCGCGCCCGCGAGCCGCCGCCCGCACCGCTTCGCTCACCGAGGAGGAGGGCGCCGGAATCAGGCCTGTGCCGGAGGTGGGCGCCGGGGGCGCACCGGGCGGCTCGAAGGCCAGCTTGGGCTTTTCCGCCGGCTCGATGCGCGGCGCAGGGATGGGCAGCGGCGCGATCTGGGCCAGGGTGTCGGATCCGGTCAGCTTGGGCGGCTCGGGCAAGCCGGGAGCGTCCTCGGGCCGGAGGACAGGGCCGGGCGGCAGCCGGAAGCCGCCCGGCGGAAGCCGCAGCGAGCGCTTGGGCAACAGACTGTCCAAATCGAACTCCCGCCCGATGGGTCCCCGATTGGCCTCTCGTTGGGTCAGCTCGGCGGGCGGAGCGATCAACTGCGCGGGTCTCTCAAACAGGACCGCCGGCGCTCGTAGCAGCGTTCCGCGGCCGGCGGGCGACAGCAGGAGGGCAGCCAGCGCCAGCGCGTGCAGGCCGCAGGAGATCCCCCAAGCGGTGCGCCGCGGCGCACGGAATCCGGAGTGGGCGTCCAGAAACAGCCGCAGTTGGGGCGCTTCAGCGCCGGGGCATTGGCGCGGGGCTTGCATCCGAGGCTTCCATGCCGGCCAGCGTTCCAGCCACCGTGCGGGAGTGCTCTTCGATTTTAGCAAGAACCGCCCGCGCGACCTCGAGCGCGCGGCAAGCCTCCGCTCCTCCCACGCGCGGCGCCGCGCGGGTGCGCACGCACTCCAGGAAGTGCTCCAATTCCAGCCGCAGGGGCTCGGCTCGCCGGACCTCCAAGCTGCTATACGCGATGTGGCGCTCGGGCGTTACCTGGAACAGGGAGGCCTCCTGCCGGCTGTAGTCCAGGGAAATGTACTGGTTGGGCTGAAACATGCGCAGCTTGCGAACCCGCTCGGTGGAAACCCGGCTGGCGGTCAGATTGGCGATCACGCCTCCCGGGAAGGCCAGGCGGGCGTTGGCGATGTCCACTCGCCCGGAGAGGACCGAGATGCCCGCGGCGCGGATCTCCTCAGGCATGCGGTCCACCAGGCTGAGCACGATGTCAATGTCGTGGATCATCAGGTCTAACACTACGTCCACGTCCAGGCTGCGCGGCGTGAACGGGCTCAGCCGGTGAATCTCGAAGAACAGGGGCAGGGTCTTGACGGCCTCCAGCGCCGCAACCGCCGGGTTGAAGCGCTCCAGGTGGCCGACTTGCAGGACCCTGCCGGCCCGCGCGGCCGCGTCCACCAGGCGCCGGGCGGAGTCCAACTCAGCGGCGATGGGCTTTTCGACCAGCACATCCAAGCCGGCCTCCAGCAAGGCGCAGCCCACTTCGGCGTGCCGGGTGGTGGGCACCGCCACCACCGCAGCCTCCGCCCGGCCGGCCAGCCGGGCGAGATCCTCCAGGACCGGGCAGCCGTAAAGCGCCGCGGCTTCGGCAGCGCGCTCCGGGTCGGCGTCCAGGACCGCGGCCAGCTCCGCTTGCTCGCACTGCTTCAGTACGCGGAGATGCTGCCGGCCGAACTGCCCGGCGCCCACCACGGCCACTCGGATTTTTCGCATGCCTCTGCCAAGGTACCACGGCAGGTGCGCTATCGAATCGCCGGGGGGCGGCCGATACGGTCAATAAGACCGATGCCCGCGCGCGTGTTCCCGCCCCGGCAGGTGCGACCGGGCGGCCTGCCGGTTTGGCTGACGTTCTGCCTGGGCGCGACCCTCTGGGCCCAGCAATACAGCTTCAAGCACTACGGGCAGGACCACGGCCTGACCAACCTGGTGGTCCAGTGCATGGTGCAGGACCGCACGGGATTCCTCTGGGTGGGCACCCAAAGCGGCCTGTTCCGGTACGACGGCCACAGTTTTCGGGCCTTTCGTATTCCTGAGGGCCTGCCTAGCGCGCGGATCGAATCGCTGCACGAAGACGCGGCAGGCAATCTCTGGGCAGGCACGCGCGCCGGCCTCGCGCGCTGGACCGGAACCGGGTTCGAACGGATGGGACCGGAGGGCCGGTACGAAATCCTGGGCCGTTCGGCGATTGCCTCCGAGGGGCGCGGGACCGTGTACCTGGGCACGGGCAACGGCTTGGTGGTGGTCCGCCCGGAGGGCGGAGGGCGCTTCCGGTTCGGCACGTATCCGCCGCCCTTGGGCATGGGATCGCAGCCGGTCTATACGGTCTACGCGGCGCCGGATCAGAGCCTGTGGCTCGGCTGGGGCCGCCGGCTGTATTGCCTGCGGGACGGCCGCTTCAGCCTGGTCGGGATGGAGGCGGGCGTGCCGGAGGATCGCTGGGACGCGATGGCTACCGACGGGGAAGGCAATTTCTGGATTCGCAGCACCAGCCGCTTGCTGGTGCGCCGCCGGGGAGAGTCCCGTTTTAGGCCTGCCGGCGGCCGGTTGCCGGAGAGCACACCCGCCGGCACGCTGCATGTGGATCGGGAGGGCCGCCTTTACGTCCCCACGGACCTGGGGTTGGCCTGTCGCGAGCAAGGCGGCTGGGAGCTGATCAACTCGCATCACGGGCTGGCGACGGATGCGATCGGGGCGGTCCTTCAGGATCGTGAGGGGTCGCTTTGGATCGGCTTGTACGGCGGGGGGCTGGCGCGCTGGATCGGCTACCGGGAATGGGAGGCCTTTACCAAAGCCGACGGCCTGAGCAACTCCAGCGTCTGGGCGGTGAGGCGGGATGCCCGGGGCGGGTTGTGGGTGGCGGCCGACTTCGGTTTGAATTGGAGGCCGGCGGGCGAGCGGCGCTGGCGGGTGTGGACGGCGCGGGACGGGCTGGCGGGGAACAAGGCGCGCGCCTTGGAGATCGGTCCGGACGGCACGGTGTGGTTGGGGAGCGATCCGGGCGGCGTCACGCAACTGGATCCGCGCACGGGAGCGATCCTGCGGTTCTCCCGGCAGGCGGGATTGGAGGACGACCGGGTGATCACGCTGGCCATTGACGGCGAGGGCAGAATCTGGGCGGGCACGCGCCGGGGGTTGTTTCGCAGTCGGGGCCGGGGCGCCGGGCTGCGTTTCGAGCGCCAGTTCCCGCCCGGCACCGACGACAACGAGATCTTTTTCACCTTGCGAGCCGCCTGGGATGGCGGGGTCTGGGCGGCCGGTTCGCGCGGCCTCGCGCACCACCATCGCGGCCGCTGGCGGCGCTGGACCACGCGGGACGGCCTCAAGAGCAACTACGTGGGCTACCTGGCCGAGGCCCCCGACGGCAGCGTCTGGATCGGCTATCGGGAGGCGGTCGGCATCTCGCGCGTGCGCTTTCGCTCGAACGGGCTGGAGACCGCGCACTTCACGCGCCAGGACGGGCTGCGCTCGGATCAGGCCATCTTCCTGGGCGTGGATCAGCGCGGCTGGATCTGGTTCGGCAGCGACAACGGCGTGGACGTCTACGACGGCGAGACATGGCGGCATTACGGCGTCAGCGAGGGGCTGATCTGGCCGGATTGCAACGGGGGCGCCTTCTATGCCGACCCGGACGGCAGCGTCTGGATCGGCACCAGCCGGGGCGTTTCGCATTACCGGCCCGGGGCGGCAGTGACGCGCGATCTGGCGCCGCCCGTGGTGATCACTTCGGTCCAATCCGGGGGGCGCCTTCTCTCACCCGACGCGCCGGCCCGCCTGGCCGGCGGCAGGAACTCAATCGAGTTCCATTTCGCGGGGCTGACCTATCTGGGCGAAGAACGCGTGCGCTTCCGCTATCGCCTGTTGGGGCTGGATGACACCTGGACGTGGAGCCGTGAACGCTTCGTTCGCTTCGAGCGCCTGCCTCCCGGCCGCTACACTTTCCAGGTCGCCGCGCGCAACGCCTTCCGCCGCTGGAGCGAAACGCCGGCCCGCTACAGCTTCGAGGTGGCGCCCGCCTGGTGGATGACCTGGTGGTTCCGCTCGCTGCTGGTGACCGCCTGCGCCCTCCTGGTCTGGCTGTTGCCGCGCTGGCGGCTGCGGCGCTTGTTGCGCGCCCGGCAGCGCCTGGAGCGCGTCGTCCGCGAGCGCACGCGGGAGCTCGAGCAGGAGCGGGCCCGCGCGGCCGCAGCTCTGGCCCGGGCCGAGGAGGCCAGCCGCCTGAAGAGCGAATTCCTGGCCAACATCAGCCACGAGATCCGCACGCCGATGAACGGCATTTTGGGGATGCAGACCCTGGCCCTGGGCACCGAGCTCACCGCCGAGCAGCGCGAGTATCTGGAGGCGGCGCAGACCTCGGCCGAGTCTTTGCTGGCCTTGCTCGATCAGTTGCTGGACTTCTCCAAGATCGAGGCCGGCCGTCTGGAGCCCGACGTGGCGGACTTCTCCCTGCGCGAGTTGCTCGCCGCAACGCTCAAGCCGCTGGCGCTCAGCGCCGAGCAGAAGGGCTTGAAATTCGCCTGGGAGGCGGCCCCGGAAGCGCCCGACCGGCTGCGGGGCGACGCCGGGCGGCTGCGGCAGGTGATTCTCAATCTGGCGGGCAACGCCCTGAAGTTCACCCAGCGGGGCGAGATCCGGGTGCGCGTGGGCCTGGCCGGCGAGCTGAACGGCGAGGTCGAACTATTGTTCCTGGTTTCCGATACCGGCATCGGCATCCCGAAGGACAAGCAGGCGGCGATCTTCGAGCCCTTCCGGCAGGTGGACGGCTCGACCACGCGGCTGTACGGCGGCACCGGTCTGGGCCTGGCGATCTGCGCGCGGCTGGTGGGCCTGCTGGGCGGCTACATGTGGTTGGAGAGCGAACCCGGCGCCGGCAGCACCTTCCATTTCACGGCGCGCTTTGAGCGCAGCCCCGAGCCGGCGGCCGCCGCTGCTTCGACCCCGGCGCCGGAGCAGGTCCATCGGGCCTTGCGAATCCTGCTGGCCGAAGACAACCCGATCAACGAGAAAATGACCGTGCGCATGCTGGAGAAGAGCGGCCATCGGGTCACGGCGGTGCACAACGGCCGGGAGGCGCTCGAGCGGCTTGAACAGGAAAGCTTCGACCTGGTCCTGATGGACGTGCAGATGCCGGAGATGGACGGCCTGGAGGCCGCGCGCGCCATCCGCGAGCGGGAGCGGCGCACGGGCGGACACGTCCCGATCGTGGCGATGACCGCCCACGCCATGCAGGGCGACCGCGAGCGGTGTCTGGAGGCGGGCATGGACGGCTACGTTTCCAAGCCCGTGCGCTGGGAGGATCTCTGCCGGGAAGCGCAGGCGGCCCTTCAGGCGGCCGGGGCTGAGGCGGCTCAGTCCTCGGGCGGATAGGCCACGACGGCGATGCCGGCCGCGTCGGCGGCCGCGATCATCTCGGCCCGGTCCAGCAGCAGGGTGCGGCCGGCATCCACAGCCAGGGCGGTGGTGCGCGTCTCGACCATCACCGGGATGGTGTCACGGCCGACCACCGGCACGTCGAACAGCAGGTGTTTGCGCCGCCGTCCGGCCTTCACCAGGCGCAAGGGCTTGCCCTGGACCAGCTCGGCGGCGCGGCGCAACATCGCGTCGGTGCCCTCCATGGCCTCGAGGGCGACACAGGCCCGTTCGGCCACCGCTACGCTCTGGCCGATGTCCAGCGCGGCCAGAGCGGCGGCGATGCGCCGGCCGTAAGCAATGTCGGCCAGTTCGTCGGCCTCGGGCTTGCGCCGGGTGAGCACGCCCTCCTCGGCCAGCAGGGGCTTGAGCAGCCCGGTGGAATCGGCCACCCGGATGCCCTCGGCGGCGAGCTGGTTGACGACGGCCCCGATCAAGGCGTCGGTGTTTCTCTCGGGCAGCGAGGCGAGCAGTTTGACCAGGCGCCAGTCCGGGCGAATGCCCGAGAACAGGCGAACGTGCTTGACCTGCCCAGCCATCACCACCTCGTCCACGCCCTCCTGCTTGAGGATCTCGATCAGGCGTCCGAGCTGCCCCAGGGAGATCCAGTAGCAGCGCCAGGCCAGGGGCTCGACCTCGCGCGAGGCCTCTTCGCGCAGGGCGACCACCACCACCTGATGGCCGAGCTTGCGCGCCTCCTCCAGAGCCAGGATGGGGAAGCGCCCGCTGCCCGCAATCAGGCCGTACCGGTTCGCCACGCCCGCCTCACTTGACGACGCCGCGCTGGGAGGCGGCGATGAACTCCAGCAGCTCTTGGATTTCCGGGCAAGCCGGGACCTCCTGCCGGATGCGCTCGAGGGCCTGGGAAGTGTTCAAGCCGGAGCGGGTCAGCAGGCGGAAGGCCTTCTGGAGGCTCTCGATGGTGGCGGCCGGAAAGCCGCGGCGCTCCAGGCCCGTGCGGTTGGCCCCATAGACCTTGATCGGCCGATCGCTGACCGTCAGCGAGTAGGGCAGCACGTCCTGGGTGACGACGCTGTAGCCGCCGATCATGGCGTGCCGGCCCACGCGGCAGAACTGGTGCACGCCCGTGAAGGCCCCGATCACGGCCCAGTCCTCGATGACGACGTGGCCGCCGGCGGTGACCCCGTTGGCCAGCACCGTGTGGTTGCCCACCCGGACGTCGTGGGCGATGTGCACGTAGGCCATCAAGAGGTTGTCGTCCCCGATCGAGGTCAGCCGCCCGCCGCCCTCGGTGCCGCGATGAATGGTGACGAACTCGCGGATGCGGTTGCGATGGCCGATGCGGGTTTCGGCGCGCTCTCCCCGGTATTTCAGGTCCTGCGAGGCGACCCCCACCGTCGAGTAGGGGAAGAAAATGTTGTCCTCGCCGATCCAAGTCGGCCCTTCGATGTAGACGTGCGCCATCAGGCGCGTCCGCTCGCCGATTTCCACTTCCGGGCCGATGATCGAGTAGGGCCCGATCTCAGCGCTCTCGGCGATGCGCGCCCCCGGGGCGACCCGGGCGGTGGGATCGAGCGGCATGGCCCGGGCTCAGGGCGCCTGCGGCGCCACGGGCTCGGGCTGCTCGATCGCCGCCGGCTGCTTTTCGGCCAGCTTGCACATGACTTCGGCCTCCGCCACCACCTGGCCGTTGACGCTGGCGGTGCCGTACATCTTGGCCACGGTGGCCTTGCGCCGGGCCAGCTTCATCTCGATGCGAAGCTGATCGCCGGGCAGGACCGGGCGGCGGAACTTGGCCTGCTCGATGGAGGCCAGCAGCACCAATTTGTTGCGCCGGTCGGGGATCTGCTGGAGCACTAGGACTCCGGCCACCTGCGCCATGGCCTCGACGATCAGCACGCCGGGCATGACGGGAAAATCCGGGAAATGCCCGGCGAAAAAGGGCTCGTTGCCCGTGACGTTCTTGATGCCCACAATCCGGTCCGCCTCGAGCTCCAGGATGCGGTCCACCAGCAGCATGGGATAGCGGTGGGGCAGGATCTCGCGAATGGCCAGGATATCCAGCATGCGATCTGGCTATTATAGCAGGCGATGACGGAACTGCTTGCGCGCGCGGCGGCCGGGCGAAAGCGCACTATCGCCTTGATCCGCCGCTTGGTGGAGTGCGAATCCCCCAGCCTGGAGGCCCGCGCGGTGCGGCGCTTCACGGAACTGCTGGCCGAGGAGCTGGCGCCGCTGGCCGGCGTGCGTGCGTATCCGGGCGGCCGTTTCGGCCCCCACCTGAGTTGCGACTTCCGGCTGCCCGGAGGCCGCCGGGAGGGGCGCATCCTGCTGCTGGCGCATTCCGATACCGTCTGGCCCTTGGGGACCCTCGAGCGCATGCCGTTCCGCCATGCCCAGGGGAGGCTCTGGGGGCCCGGGGTGCTGGACATGAAGGCGGGCATCGCTCTGGCGATCGAAGCGGCGCGCCTGTTGATCGAGCTCGAGCGTCCCGTGCGCCGCCGCGTGACGCTGTTGGTCACTTCCGACGAAGAGGTGGGCAGCCCCTCGTCCCGGCCGCTGATCGAGCGCGAAGCGCGCCGGAGCACGGCGGTGCTGGTGTTGGAGCCGGGCACGGGGCCGGAGGGAAAACTCAAGACGGCGCGCAAGGGCGTGGGCGCGTACACCCTCCGGGTGCGAGGGCGGGCGGCCCACGCCGGGGTGGATTTCGCCTCCGGAGTCAACGCCATCGTCGAGCTGGCCCGCCAGATCGGGCGGGTGGCGGGCTTCACGCGCTTGGCGCGCGGCGTCACGGTGAGTCCCGGGGTGATTCGCGGGGGCAGCCGCTCGAACGTGATTCCCGAGGAGGCCGAGGTGGAAATTGACGTGCGCGTGCCGCGCCTGCGGGACGCCGAGCAACTGGAAGCCCGGTTCCGCGCGCTGCGCCCCAGCGATGAGCGCTGCACGCTGGAGGTGAGGGGCGGCCTGAACCGCCCGCCCATGGAGCGTAGTCCGGGCGGGGTCAGGCTCTTTCGCCTGGCGCAGGGGCTGGCGCGGCAAATCGGCCTCGAACTGGAGGAGTCCCTAAGCGGCGGCGGCTCGGACGGCAACTTCACGGCCGCCCTCGGTGTGCCGACCCTGGACGGGCTGGGCGCGGTGGGCGAGGGCGCCCACGCCGAACACGAATCGGTGCTGGCGGAACGCCTGCCCGATCGGATGGCGCTGCTGGCCGGGCTGATCGAGGCGATTTAGGCGGCCGCTACTCGACGACCAGCTCGTACCAAGGGGCCGGTTGCTGCCCTTGGCCTTGCAGGTGGATGCGGAATCCTCCCGCCGCCCGTTGGACGGCTTCCGCCGGCAGGGGCGCCAGGCGGGCGCCTGCGCCGTCCAAGGGGTAGACCAGGAGGCGGCGGCCGGAAATGCGCAGGGTCAGGAAGCTTTCCACCCGCTCCATCCAGATGGGTTCGACGCCCGCGCTGCGGGGGCCGGAGGGGCGGTCCGAGCCCGGCTCGGGCTCGATGGTGAACCAGTCCGTAGTGCCGGGGTAAGGGATCAGCCGCTGCCTGCGCGGGGGATCGGTTCCCGGCTGGGTTCCGAAAGTGCATCCCGGTGTGGTGAGCAGCAGGCGGCGGGAGCGCGCCAGCGGACGGTCGTCCAAGGCCGTGGCCAGGATGGCTGCGAAGCCGCGCGCACCGGGCGCCAGTCGGACGCGGAGAGCGCCCGCTTGGACTTCGCGCTCGCCCAGGTAGCCGAAGACGCCCGCCGCCCCGGGGGCTTGTAGGACGAGCGTGCGGGCCTCCCGATCGTAGACCAGCTCGCCGGTGTCCGAGCGGAAGGGCGTCGCGGGCTTGGGCAGCGCCGGAGGGCGCGCGGCTTCCTCGGGACGCAGGCCTACGCGGTGCAGGAGCGCAAGGGCGGGGTCGTAGCCCAGGGCCGCCTCCAGAGCCGCCGCCACCGCGCCCGGCCGCTGTTCTCGAGCCGCCCGGAGGCGCTGGGCGCGCGAGACGGGCAGCTCGATCAGGCGGCGCGCCGGGCGGACCATCCCCGTGCGGAAGAGGAGGGCGGCCTGGCCGAAGGCGACGTACTTGGTCCAGTCGGCGTAGAGGTCGAAGCCGCTGGGGACTCTGCTGTCCCAGCTCCGGCTATGCGCGTAGGCGAACTGCATGACGGCGTCCCAGTCCTGGAAGGCCGCGAAGGCGGCCAGGGCGGGTACGATCTCGGCCGCCTGGCGATTGGGCCAGGGCTGATTGAACTCGCTGACGGTGTAGGGGCGGCCGAGTTGGCGGGCGGCGGCCATGTTGAGGAAGGCGCTCAGGCCGCCGCCGGTCGCGGAGCTGTCGCGGATGCGCCAGTCGCGCGCGTCCCAGCGCAGGTTGGGGAAATTGTAGTGGTCCACATAGAAGTGGTTGTCCAGGTAGTCGGTTTCGGCGTGCGAGTCCAGGTGCAGCAGCCCGCCGCCGAAGCCGACCTGCGTGCCGGCCACCGGGACCCAGGGATCCAGGACCCGGCGAACCAGCTCGCGCATCCGGCGCAGGTAGTCGGCATCGCGTTCGGCCAGGAAGGAGAGGAAATCCTCCAGGACGGGGGCCGCCGCCTCGCGGGCGGGCAAGGGGAGGGGGGACTCCGGCGAAAAGCCCTCGGCGGCCGCGCCCCAGGCGGCGCGGAGCCGGGCGGCGCTCTGGTATTTGGCCTGTAAGAACGCGTTCCACTGGCGCTCGAGTACCGCCTTGTATTGGCCCAGGACGGTTCGCTCGAGCAGGCCGCGCTGGAAGGCGTCGGCCAGCGAGCTCTCGTTGTTGATCTCGACCATGGCGACTACGGGGTCGCCCTTCAGGCGGAGGGCCTCCAGCAGACCGCGAGTGAATTCGAGCTGGAGCTCGACCATGCGGGGGTAAAAGATGTGCAGGGGCTTGCTTTGGACGGGCAGCCGGGGCGAGCCGGGCAGCGGGGGCACCCCGTCGGTTTCGGGGCGGAACTCGTAGCCGACGTGGAGGTTGACGTTGACGTAGATTCCCTCGGCGCGCAGGGCATCCAGGAAAGCGCGCAGGCGCTCGGTCGAGACCGGGTTGAGCGTGGGGTAGGGGCCGGAGGTGAGGATGCTTCGCGCCTGGGCGGGGTCGCGGTCGGGCGAGGTGTCCATATGATGAAGCCGGACCAGGTTCACGCCCAGGCGGCGCAGCCGCCGGGCGATGCGCGAGGCGTCGGAGGGTTCGGGGAAAGCGCCCCCGAAGACGGCGTTGGTTCCGAACAGCCGCACCGGCTGGTCGTCGGCCGTGCCCGGCCGCAGATCCGGCCCGACCCGGCAGAAATGCGGGCCGCAGACGAAGAGGCGGTCGGCGGGGGTGAGGGGCCGGTTCAGGCGGCTGAAGTCGGGCGCGCCTGCCAGCCGGTCCGGATCCGCCGCGAAGGGATAGAAGCTCTCTTGCGCCGCCGCCGGGGCGGCCAGCAGGATGGCAAGGATGGCCGCGCGCATACCAGGCGCAGTATAGCCGATCCTGCGACGTGCGAAAATGGCCCTTATGAATCCTGGGATCGAAAATGTGCGGCGGCGCGGCAGCCGGATTTTCCGGGAGGACCGCCACCTGCTGCCGGCGGCCACTCTGATGAAGGCCGAAGGCGTCATCCGCTCGCTGGAGGACCTCGGCAAGCCGTTCGTTACGGTGATCAACTCCTACACCAATCAAATCCCCGGGCATGCGCACTTGGACCGCATCGGGGCGGTGTTGCGGGAAGAGCTCGAGGGGCTGGGGTTCAACGTCTGGTACGCCAACGTGGGGGGCGCCATCTGCGACGGCATCGCGATGGGCCACTTCGGCATGAAGTATTCGTTGCCCTCGCGCGAGCTGATCGCCGATCAGATCGAGACCATCATCGGGGCCCATCCCTGCGACGCCTGGATCGGGATCGCCAACTGCGACAAGATCGTGCCCGCCATGTTGATGGCCATGGCGCGCATCAACATCCCGGCGGTCTACGTCAGCGGCGGGCCGATGCTGGCCGGCCCGGAAGGGACGGACCTGATCACGGTCTTCGAGGGTGTGGGGCGCCACGCGGCGGGCAAGATGAGTGAGGGCGAGTTGCGCCGGCTGGCCGAGCGGGCCTGCCCGGGCTGCGGAAGCTGCGCCGGGATGTTCACGGCCAATTCCATGAACTGCCTGGCGGAGGCGCTGGGTCTGGCCCTGCCGGGCAACGGGACGATTCCGGCCGAGCGCTGGAGGCCGGACGGAACGACGGAACTGAACCCCGAGCGGCTGGAGCATGTACGGCGCTCGGGGCGCGCTTTGAAGCGCTGTCTGGAGCAGAACGTGCGGCCGCTGGATATCGTCAACGAGCAGGCGCTGGTGAACGCCTTCGTGCTGGACGTGGCCATGGGCGGCTCGACCAACACGATTCTGCACACGCTGGCGCTGGCGCACGCGGCCGGCATCGGCTTCGATCTGGCGCGGCTGAACGAGATCTCCGACCGGACGCCCACCCTGTGCAAGGTCTCGCCCAGCCGCCCCGAGGTGCACGTCGAGGATGTGCACCGGGCGGGCGGCGTACCGGCCATTTTGAAGGAGGTGGCGCGGCGGCCGGACGCCCCGCTGCGGCTGGACCTGCTGACGGTGGGCGGGCGGCTGGCGGAGGCGGTCCGGGCGGCGCCCGATCCCGACGGCGACGTGATCCGCCGGGTCGAGACGCCGTTCTCGCAGAGCGGCGGCCTGGCGATTCTATTCGGCAACCTGGCGCCGCGGGGCGCCGTGGTGAAAGTGGCCGGCGTGGCGCCCGAGATGATGGAGTTCGAGGGGCCGGCCCGCATTTACGAATCGCAGGAAGAAGCCCTGGCGGGCATCCTGGGGGGCGAGGTGCGGGACGGCGACGTGGTTCTGATCCGCTACGAAGGGCCGCGCGGCGGCCCCGGCATGCAGGAAATGCTTTCTCCCACGGCAGCCATTGCGGGGGCGGGACTGCGCGTGGCCCTGGTCACCGACGGGCGCTTCTCGGGGGGCACGCGCGGCCTGTGCGTCGGACATGTCTCCCCGGAGGCGGCCGCTGGCGGCCCGATCGCCGCCGTCGAGCCGGGCGACCGCATCCGGATCAACGCGGTCTCGCGCCGCCTGGAACTGCTAGTGCCCGAGGAGGAGATCCGCCGGCGGCTGGCGGCGCTGCCGCCTTTCCAGCCGAAGGTGCGGCGGGGCTGGTTGGCGCGCTATCTCCAGCACGTGGGCAGCGCCGATACGGGCGCGGTGTTCGAGGTGTGAGGGCCGCTTGGGGCCTGCGTTGCGCCCCCTGAGCCCACAGGAGAAACGTCATGCAGAGATTGTTCGCCTGCCTGATGCTGGTTCCGCTGCTCGGCTGGTGCGCGCAGCAGACGCGCAAGGAGGTGGTCAAGCCCACCACGCCGGCCGATGACGCCCGGCCCAACAGCGATCAGGTGCCGGAGGTTTACGCCGTAGCTGCGCGAATCGAGCGGGTGCTGATCCTGCGCTTCAAGTACCAGGCCGACCTGCTGGGAGGTCTGGAGCGGATGGTCCAGCAGCACAAGATACGCAACGCGGTGATTCTGGCGGGAGCGGGGTCGGTGCGCGGCTACCATGTGCACTCGGTGAGCAACCGGACCTTTCCCTCCAAGAACATTTACGTGCGCGATCCCTCCGCGCCGGCCGACATCGTGGCCATGAACGGCTACGTGCTCGAGGGGAGGGTGCACGCCCACCTGACCCTGGCCGACGCCGACAAGGCCTTCGGGGGCCACCTGGAGCCGGGCACCGAGGTCTTCACCTTTGCCATCGTGACGCTGGGCGTGTTGGACCAGGGGGCGGACCTGCGGCGGGCCGACGACAAGACGTACCGCTGAGGGCGAGCGCCCTCTCAAGCGCCGCCGGCCGCGCCTAGCAGGACGACCTTGATGATGCCGTCGCGGCGTTCCCTCAGCAAGGCCACCGCCTCGGCGGCGTGCTCGAGGGGGAAGCGATGGGTAATCAAGGAGGCCAGGTCCAGCCGGCGCGCCGCCGCCAGCTCGATCAGCTCGCCCCAGCCGGTGCGGTCCGGCAGGGCTCCGTAGAGCGTGAGGTCCCTGAGCACCACTTGGTCCACGGCAAAGTCGGGCAGCGGCGCGCCGTGGACGCCGTAGAGGACCGCACGCCCTTGGGGTCGCAAGGACTCGAGCAGGTCGGCGAAAGCGCCCGCCGTGCCGGCGGCCTCGAAGCCGACGTCGGCGCCCGCGCCGCCGCTCAGCTCGCGGATGGCCTCCGGCGCCCGCTCGCGGCGGACGTCAATTACCGAGTGGGCGCCCAGGCGCTTTCCCAGGGCCAGCCGCTCGGGCCGCGTCCCGCAGAGGATGACGCGGCCGGCGCCCGCCAGGCGGGCCAGTTGGACGGCGATCAAGCCGGCCGGTCCCGGGCCGAAGACCGCCACGGTCTCGCCCGGCCGGATCGAGGCCTTGCGCAGCGCGCCGGGCACCTCGACGTCCAGGATGGCCGCCACATCGTCGGGGATCGTTCGGGGCAGCGCGTGCAGGTTCCTCTCCGGGGCCACCACCCACTCGGCCCAGCCGCCCGGGCGCGTCATGCCGAGCTCGGCGCCCTCAGGACAGAACTGGGTTGCGCCCCGGTGACACCAGGAGCAGGTCCCGCAGCCGATCACCGAGTCGCATTTGACCCGATCGCCGGGAGCGAAGCGGCGGACCGCCGGCCCGCAGGCTTCGACCACGCCCGCGATCTCGTGGCCCAGCACGGCGGGCGGCTCAATCAAACGCAGGCGGCCTTCGATCAGGTGGACGTCGGTGGCGCAGACGCCGGCGGCCGTGACGCGCAGGCGCACGTCGCTTTCCGAACACAGGGGCGGGGGCGGGCCGCCGTCATCGCCAAACTCCAGCCGTCCGCCGCCCAGCCAGGTGACCTTTCGCATGGCTCTGAAGCGATTCTCGCTCCACGGCGAGCTTGCCGCCAGAGCAGAAATTTGACCGGGCGAGCACTTTTATGACCGGCGCGCTGAGGGCCGCCGGGCGTACTCGCCGGGCGAGCAGCCCATCGCCTTGCGGAAGACACGCGCGAAATAGGCGGGGCTGGCGAAGCCGCAGGCCTCGGCCACCTGGGCGATGTTGTTCACCGGGTCCAGCAGCAGGCGGCGGGCGCGTTCCAGGCGCCGGGCGGTCAGGTAGCGCCGGAAGGACGTTCCCCCCAGGCGACTGAACAGGCGGCTGAGATGGCCGGCGGAAACGCCCAGCGAGGCCGCCACGCTCTCCAGCGACAGCCGCGCGGCGGATTCGGGATGCTCGACGCCGATCTCGATCAGGCGCTGCGCGCGGGCCACCAGCTTCTCATGCTTGCCGGCGTAAAGCCGGCGGGCCTCTTCCAGCAGGCGTTCGGCCCAGCGCCCGTAGGCCGCCTCCAGCTCGCCCGGGGTGCGCGCCTGGTGCAGTTCGGCTTCCGCCTCCTCGCCCAGCGGCGCCAGCTCGGCCTCGGTGCAACCCATGCGCTGCACGGTGTGGCGCTCCAGTTCGAGCGCCCACAGCAGCAGTTCGCGCAGGGCGGGAAGCGATTCCGGCGCGGGCCCGGCTTGCCGCCGGGCGAGTCCGGGCAGGACGCGCAGGCGCAGGGCGCTCTCCTCCCAGCGCTGCGCGCTAAGGGCGCGGCACAGTTCGGTCACTTCCTCGCGCAGAAGGGGGGCGGTCTGCCGCCCGCGCCTGTAGATCGCCGCGAAGCGCACCGTGTCCCGGAGTCGTTCCCAGAGTCTGCCCAGGGACTCGGCCAAGAGGGCGAGGGCCTGGGTGGCGCGGCGGATTTCCCGAGGCGGGATGACCGGCAGTTGATAGTAGGCCTCATGCAGCGCGGCCAGATTCACGTGCTTGAGCCGCTGGACGCGGCGGGCGATGCGGGCGAAGCCCTCCGGGCTGGGGGGCGTGCGGAGGCACTGGCCGCAATGCAACGTGGCCAGGTAATGCGCGCCGCTCTGCACCGGCGCCGCGATGTCGGTGATGCCCGCGTGGCAGGTGTAGACCTGAATCCTGCCGCTGCGGCGGGCCCGGGCGGCGGCCGCCAGGTCCGAGAGCAAGCAGGTTTCAGCTTCGCGCCGGCCGTAATCGTGAATCAGATTGCAGAAGCGGGGGTTGGGATTGGCGCGCCGCCGGTCTATCGAACGCAGGCGCGGGTTGCGCAAGGCGCGCGTCGTCCCGGTTCCCTGCCAGAGGGTGACGCGGCCGGAGGCGGCCGCGCCGGCCCAGATCAGGTCCACGTTGTTGAAGGGGAAAGTCCGGTTGACCAGCAACAGCAGCAGCTCGAGGAAGTCCAGCTCCTTGCGGAAGGCCTGGACGAACAGCGCCCTCTCTTGTTCGGGCAGCAAGGCGAGGCCGGGGGCGGCTGCGTATTCGGCGGGCCGCTGGTGGCTGGTGCGGTTCATGCTCGGGAAGGCGCGGCGGCGCCGCCCGGCGCTTCTCAGTACGGCGGCTTGAGGGGGACGAACTCGAAGCGCCGGGGATCCAGGCCCCGCGCCGCCAGACTCCGTATGCACTCCTCGAGGGAATCGCCGATCGCCTCGATGCGCCGCAGGGGCAGCCGGTCGGGCGAATAGAGCTCCAGCGCGATCCACTTACCGGCGGCCGCTTCGGCCTCCCTGGGCCGCAGGCTCTCGGGCGAGCGTCCGATCAGTTGCGCCAAGTCCACTCGGGAGTTCAGCGCCATAAGGAAAACAATTGTAGCGCAGGGGACGCCTCCGGCCCGGGGTCCGAGACCGGCTCCAGGAACACCAGCTCGGCGAAAGGCGACCGGGGAAACTCGACCAGGATGCCCTCTCTCATCAGCTCGCGGCCGGAAGCGGTCCAGGCGCGCGGGCTTTCCTGGAAGCGAACCCGGTAGAGCTGATCCGGTTGCAGGCCGCCCGGCCGGATCAGCTCGCGGGGCGGGGCGGCCGGCTCGTGGTAGGCGAAGATGACCGAGCGGCCGCCGGGCTGCTGGCAGGATTGGATGGCGTCGTTGAAGCTGCCGTCCGGGGGAGGGGTCAGGTGATAGACCTTGCCGTCGCGCACCAGGCGGCGGATGGACTTGTACAGCGCCACCTCGGCGCGGACGAACTCGAGCATTCCCTCGGACCACTCGGTGATGCGATCCATGAGGATGAAAGGCCCGCCGAACATATGGCTGCGCGTGTAGTAAGTGTTGTAGGGGCGCTCCTGCATGTAGCGGTCGGTGTAACGGGGCGGGAAGGGGAAGGTAGCGCCCCAGACGCCCCGGCGCGTGGCGAGCACCTCCTGGTTGTCGTTGACGATCGAGGTGACGTACTGGCCGACCATCTGGAAGGTCTGCATGTTGCCGCCGTTCTCGCAGTTCTCCCAGACCACGCCCGGGGTGGCGGCCTGGACGGCCTGCAAGATCTCGCTCCAAGCCTCGGCGTTGGAGTAGTTGCTGTCGCCCGGGGCGTGGGTGTGCCGGTCGGACTCGCAGGACTTGACCATGTTGTCGCCGTCCTGGAGCACCCAATCCACGCCGTACTCGCGAATGACGCGGATCGCCTCGCGGATGACCCATTCCCTGGCCGGGCGGTGGGCGGCGCAGAGGGGCTTGGCCCCGAAATAGGATCGCTGCCGCCGGGGGTTGAGGGCCTCCCACTCGGGATGGGCCCGAAAGACCTCGGAATCCTCCGCTACTTCCAGCGGGGCCAGATGCAGGCCGAACTTCATGCCCAGGGAATGGACGTAGTCGGCGATGGGCTTGATGCCGTTGGGGAATCTCTCGGGGTTCGGCCGCCAGTCGCCGATGCGCTCCGACCAGCCCAGGTCGAGCGAAAACAACTCGGCGCCGACGGCGGCGGCGCGCTGGGCGGCGCGGCGCACCAATTCCTCGTGGATGAAGACGTCGTAGCCCCAGGTGTTGAAGATCACGTAGGGGAAGCTCTCCGGATCCGGCATGGGCTGGGCCAAGACCGCCTCGACGAAACGCTGCGTGCGGTAGCCGGCTTCGTCCCAGTCGCCTGAGTATACGCCCAGGAAGGCGCCCGGCAGGCGGAACTCCTCGCCCGGCTCGAGAGGGTGGTTCAGATGCATGACCTGCGCTGTGAAGCGCACCACGCCCTGCCTGCGATCGTGCTCAGCGCGCGCCCGGGCGCGCCCGTTGAACTCCCATCCGGTCAGCAGGCCGTCGCCGCGATCGTCCAGCAAGGCGCCCCAGGCGCAGTGGTCCGCGTAGGCGCCTGTGAAGGCCTCGACCGGTCCGTCGAGCTCGGAGAGTTCGACTTCGTGCGGCTCGAAGTTGCCCCGGGCTCCGGCCCAGTTCCATTGCCCGACGAACAGGCCGCGATAGGTCTGATCGCCCGCGGCGAACTTCCAAGCGAGCATGTCGGCCTGGGTGACCCAGGCCCTGGCGCCGCCCGTGTTGCGGTAAAAGGTGCGATAGCGCAAGAAGGGCTGATCAGGATAGACTTCAACCTGGAAGCGCACCTGTCCGGGCAAATACCGGGCCGCCAGGCGGATCTCCAATCGCAGCCCCCCGCGCTCGACCTGGACCGAAGCGTGCTCCAGCAACTCATACTCGGCCGAGGCATCCAGCTCGCGGCCGTCCACGGTGAGATTCACGGGGGAGCTGGGCTCGTGCTCGGGGGCCGCCCAAAGGCGTCCGGCGCGCCGGGCGGCCAGCGAGCGGAAGCGAAAGAAGCCCTCGGGAGTGTAGACGAAAACCGCCTCCAGATGATTGTTGCCCAGCCGCCAGGCGCGGCTCTCCGGGTCGAAAGCCACATAAGGGGCGGGCGATTCAACCGGCCCCTGCGCAATCAGCCACCACGCCGAGAAACCCAGGGCGGCCGGCAAAGACCAGAAGACAGCCCACCGGAAGGAGCGCCGCGGCGCGGAGCCGCCCTCAAAGGATGCGGAGCTCATCGCCCACCGTGGAGGCCGCAATGCGGTCGGCCTGGCGTCCGGCGATCTCATGCAAGCGCTGGATGGGCTCCATGACGGGCTCGCGGCTGAGGATGAAAGTTTGGTGGTGAACCGGCAGGATGCGCTCGGCGCCGGCCTCGTTAGCCATGCGCCAGGCTTCCTCGGGAGTGCAATGGCGCCGCCGCCAGGGGTTGTAGGCGCCGATGGGCATGATGGCCAAATGAAACGGCCGGGCGCCGCGCAGACGGCGGAAGGCGGCCGTGTCGCCGGTGTCGCCGGCGAACAGCACGCGCCAGCGTCCCAGCTCCAGCAGGTAGCCGTTGTAGCCGCGGTGCTGGTCGGCGCGGAGCCGGGCGCCCCAGTGATTGACCTCGAAGGCCCGCAGGATGGCCGGTCCGACCCGAACCTGTTCCCCCCAGGCCAGCTCTTGTACCTGGCGGAAGCGCCGAGGCCGGATCAGGTCGCTATTGTGGCGGGCCAGGACCACCGCCGTGCGGGCACTCTCCAGTTTGCGCAGCGAAGGCACGTCCATGTGGTCCATGTGGGCGTGCGAGAGCAGCAGCAGGTCCACCGGCGGCAGCTCGTCCGGCGCCAGAGCCGGCGCCACCAGGCGTTTGACGCCGAGGGTGGCCGGGCCCAGGTTGATGCCTGCGCGATCGCTGAAGATGGGATCGGTCAGGACCCAGAAGCCGTCCATCTTCAGCAGGACCGTGGTGTGCCCCAGCCAGGCTGCGTGCAGCCCGCTGTCGGCCCACTGCTCGATTGGGGGCCGTCGCGGGGCGGGGGCAATCCGGCGGCCCATCTCGCGGAAGTACTGGCGCCAGAAACTCGGCGCCGTCCGATAGAGCGCAGCGCCCAGACCTGCCAAGCCCAGGCCCGCGGCGCCCCCCAGAATCCAAGCGCGCCGCGAGGGGCGGCGCCGGGCAGCGACCGGCTCGAGGGTCCGGCTCACCATCGGTAGCGCTCCTCCCTCCAGGGGTCTCCATGCATATGATAGCCGTTCATTTCCCAGAAGCCGGCGCGGTCCTCGGCCAGCAACTCGATGCCGGTCACCCACTTGGCGCTCTTCCAGGCGTAAAGGCGAGGGATGAGCAGCCGCGCGGGCCCTCCGTGTTCGAGGCTGAGGGGCTGGCCGTCGTGCGCCAGAGCCACCAGGGCGTCCTCGGCCAGAAAGTCCTCCAACGGCAGGTTGGTCGTCCAGCCGTTATCGTAAGCGTGAACCAGCACGAAGCGCGCCTCGGGCAACGGGCCGCCACAGCGCTCCAGCAGCTCGCGCGTGGCGACGCCCTCCCAGAGGTTGCCCAACCGGGACCAGCCGGTGACGCAGTGAAAGTCGGCGAAGACCCGCACCCGCGGCAGGGCCTGGAACTGCTCCCAGCTCCACTCCGCGGGCCGGGCCACCAGTCCGCCAACCCACAATCGCCAGGCGCCCGGCTCGATGGCGGGCGGTCCGCCGGCGTCCAGCACGGGCCATTTCCGTGTGCGAGTTTGACCGGGCGGAAGGCGCTCAGCGCGCAAGACGTCCGGGCTCAGGATGACGTCGCCGGGCAAGCCCTCCGGTCCGGGAACCGAGGCGCCCTGTAGCTTTGGATCCCGCATCGCTCCCCCTGCTGAGAAAAGCCTTTCGGCCTGCCTACTTTACTTCATGGTACTACGGCCAATGCACGGCAGCGCGAACAGGGGTTGGCCGCCAGCGGCCGGCCGGGGGCTGAGTTTGATCGGCCTGTGGTGGGCTCTGGCCGCGGGGGCGGGCCTGCTGTGGGCCGGCGAGCAGGGCGGCCGGGCCGAATATGTAGGAGGCACCCTGGCGGGGCTGGCGGGCCGGGTCGAAGGGCTGATCATTACCACCGACGACCGCGTGCTGGTGTTTCGCAACAAGAAGGCCGCCGTCGAGATTCCCTATGAGAGGATCAACCTGCTGGAGTACGGCCAGCGAGTCAGCCGCCGCTACGCGCTGGGCGTGGTCGTCTCGCCCTTGTTGCTGCTGAGCAAGAAACGGCGCCACTACTTGACGATCGGCTACCGGGACGAGGCCGACCGGCAGCAGGCCCTGGTCTTCCAGGTGGACAAGGACGACATCCGGGCGGTGCTGGCGGCCTTGGAAGCGCGCACCGGCCGCCGCGTCGAGTACCAGGACGAGGAGGCGCGCAAGGCGGGCCGGGGATGAGCCGGGCGGGCCCTCTGTGGCTGTTGGGCGCGGCCATTTTGGCGCCGGCCGCAGGTCAGGAGAACGCACCCCTGGAGAGCGAGCGCCTGGGCCAGTTGCTCAACGTGCGCCGGGTTTACGTGGACCGGCTCAGCGGAGGCGAGACGGCGGCGCACATCCGCGAGATGATCCTGAGCAGCCTGCATTCGGCCAGGCTGTTCGTCGTCACCGAGAACCCGGAGCGGGCCGACGCCTTCCTGCGCGGCTCGGCTGAGGATTTGGTTTTCACCGAGACCTTTTCTTCAAGCGAGGGCTTGGACGCCCGGGGTAGCTTCGGAACAGGAACGACGCGCACCACCGAGACGCAAGGGCGGCGCAACTACGCCAGCGTAGGGGTGGGGGAGCATTCCTCGACACGCATCGCCGAGCGGCGGCACGAGGCCTCGGCGGCGGTCCGGCTGGTCAACAGGGAAGGTGATGTCATCTGGGCCACGACACAGGAGAGCTTGGGAGGGAAATTCCGGGGCGCCAGCGCGGACGTAGCCGACAAGATCACCCGACAGCTTCTGGCCGATTACGAGCGGGCCAAGCGGCTGGTGGGCGGACCGGGGGTACGGGGGGAAAGCGCCGGACCCGCGGAGGGGCATAGGGGCCTTTCTGGGGGACCGGAGAGGGCCCCCGCGCCGCAGAACCCACCGCGCAATTAATTTTCGCTAAGAAACAAGACAAACCGGACCTGCTTGTTCTATACTGAATCCAGTCGCTATTACGTAGCATCCCCGGCGACGGAGCCCAGTCCGTCGCTAGCCCCTCTGAGTGAAGCCCCGGGACCCCAGCCCGGGGCTTTTCTCATGCCCGCCTACCGCCGGAACACCCGGATCTCTCCGCTGGGAATCTCCAGGGGCTTCCAGCCGGCAGGCGTGCTCCAAACGTCCGGGCCCGGGCGGTAGTCCTCGTCCAGCAGAAAGCAGCGGCGGACCGCTTCCAGGCGGCACAGGCCGGCCTCGGGCCAGAGATCCTTGCCGTTGACCTTCTGGGGGATCACCAGGCACTGGAAGCCGATCTCGGCGATGCGCTCGGGGCGCGTTCCGGGCGGCAGCTCGATCGTCGTGCGCACCCAGCCGGAGCGGGAGATGGCGTAATCGCTTCGGCCGAGATTCGAACTGCGCCAGAGGTCTTCGCCCTCCAGTCGGACCAGGGCGGCCGCGGCCGAATCGCGGTTGTCCAGCTTCATCTCCAGGTAGAGGTAGTTGCGCGGGTCGCTGATGTTCTCTGCCCGGACGGTTCCGAAGGGCCTGAGCTTGTTCTCGCGCCGCAGTTCCTGCGCGGCCACCCGGTTGAGCACGGGGTCTTCGTCCATGACCAGCTCGCGCGAGGCGCGGCTGAGGTCCACCAAACGGGGCGCCAGTTGATAGCGCAGGGTTGCCGGTCCCTCGCCGGCCACCATGTTGTTGCGCGTCACGACGTAGAGCAGGGGATGGAGGCCTTCGCTGGCGCCTTGGAAGTCCACCTCCTTGTGGTCGCGCGTCTGGATGGTGGTGCGCGCCGGCCGCCCGGCGCCGTCCAGATAGACGCGGTAGAGGTACTCGATGTCGGTGGTGCGGCCCCAGCGGGCCATCAAGGCGCGCGTCGAGGTGCCCCCGTCCTCGTTGGAGAAAATCATGCTGAACTGGAGCAGCCGGCGGCCTCCTTCCTCCAGCCGCTCGCAGTAAGCCGTCAAAGGCACGTCGCTGAAGCGGCCGAGCGTGTCCTGGCGGGCGTAAACCACCGGGGCGTGCGCCACCAGCAGATAGTCAGGGTCGCCCGGCCGGTACTCCCGGAAACGGACGGAGAGCAGCTCGAAGCGGGACTCGGGGGCCGACCATTTCGGATCGCGCTCGAGGATCAAGCGGTGCTCTCCCGCGGCCAGCTCGCCCAGGAACACCGCGTAAGTGCGGGGCTCGGGACCGGCGAACAGGGTGACGTAATGGGGCGATTTGCCCTCCAAGCGGAGGGTGACCACCGCGGCCGCCCGCTCGGCGCGGCTCCAGTCCGAGCCGGGCGAGCGCATCCGGAGTTCGGCGACGAGCTCGGCGGGGCGGCTCAACCGCAGGGGAATCGTTTCGCAGAGCAGGGGCGTAACGCAGAGCAACGACAGGAAGGGGGTTCTCATCACTCGAAGATAATTTGCGCGATCACCAGTTGGGGAGGCCCTTGGTTCCAGCTTTCCGGCAACTCGTCGAAGGGCAGGCGGAAGGGTTTGGTTTCACCCGGCTTGAGTCCGGCGCCGCGCCGGCCTACGATGGGTACGCGCTGGCGGAGCACCACCTGGCCGTAGGGGTCATAGAAGACGCAGTAGATCTCGACCAGGCGCAGGGCGCGGTCGCCGGCATTGGTGATCTTTCCGGTGATCTCGACCACGCGCTGGTTCAGGTAGCTCTTGTGGGCCTTCATCTCGGTATCGCTCAGCTTGAGGTGCTTGACGTAGGCCCGGGCTTCCGGGGTGAGCACCGGTCCGGGCGGCGGAGGCGCCGGCCGGCTCAGATACCAGGCGGCCAAGCCGCCCAGCAACAGCAGCAGGGCGAACACAATGACGGGCGCTTTGACGGCGGCCTTCTCTGCGAGCGGCAACGCTAGGCTCCCTTCCTGAGCATATCGCGGCCGGCGGGGGTCGGGCGCGCCGGGGGCGAGGGGACGGGCTCGGCCGGCGCCGCCGGTGCGCTAGCATGGTCGTTTCTCCCGATGCCTCTCTATCAAGCGGTGGTGCTGGCCGTGCTTCAAAGTCTGACGGAGTTCCTGCCTATTTCGAGCACGGCGCACCTGGCGCTGGTTCCGTGGCTGGCGGGCTGGCGCGATCCGGGGCTGACTTACGACATCGCCCTGCATCTGGGCACGGTCGCCGCCCTGCTGGCCTATTTTGCGCGCGACTGGTTCCAGTTGACTGCCCAGGCCCTCGGGTCGGGACGCTTCCGCCGCGACGCTGAGCTGGCGGGCAACCCGCGGTTGCTCTGGCTGCTGGCCCTGGGGACGGTGCCGGTGGGGATCGCCGGCTACTGGTTCAAGGAGCACGCCGAGACCGCCTGGCGAAACCCGCTGCTGATGGGCACGATGCTGATCGGGGTGGGCCTGCTGATGCTGTGGGCCGACCGGCGCAGCAGAGGAGGGCGGGATCTGGCGCGTGTGGGCTGGGCCGATGCGGCGCTGATCGGCCTGGCGCAGGCCGCGGCCCTCGTGCCCGGAGTGTCCCGCAGCGGGATCACCATCACGGCGGCGCTGTTTCGTGATCTGAACCGGGCCTCGGCCGCGCGGTTTTCTTTTCTGCTATCCACGCCGGCGCTGGCGGGGGCGGCTTTGAAGGCCTGGCTGGATGTCCGGGCGGCGGGGGGCATCCCGCCCGAGATGCAGGCGGCCTTTGCGCTGGGGGTGGCGGTGAGCGCCCTGACCGGCTGGCTGGTGATCGCCTTCTTCCTGCGTTTTCTGCGGCGGCATACGCTCGAGTTTTTCGTTTACTACCGGGTGGTTTTTGGCATAATGGTGATTGCCCTGGCTCTGACGGTTCTCCGCTGAGCCCGATGAGGGATGCGGAAACCATCCGTCGCTCGCGCTCGAGCGAAGCGGCGGGATTGTTGCTGCTGGCGATCGGCCTGCTGGTCTGGCTGAGCCTGGTCTCCTACCATCCGGGGGATCCCTCCTGGAACACCGCCACCGGGGCGCCCGCGCGCAACCTGATCGGTCCGGTGGGCGCCCACCTGGCCGATGGGCTGTTGCAAGTCTTCGGCGCCTTGGCCTTTCCGCTGCCGGTGCTGTTGCTGATGACGGCCTGGAACCTGGTTCGCTCGCAGCGGCTGGCGCCGCTGGTTCCGCGCATGATCGGCTTCGCGCTGCTGGTCACGGCGGGCTGCACGGCGCTTCAGCTCGGCTCGGGCTGGACGGTGTTCGACGGGATCCCCAGCGGGGGATTGGCCGGGCTGTTGCTGGCCGAATGGCTGAAGGCCTCGCTGAACACCACGGGTGCGGCCATCGTCACGGGCGCCTCGGTGATGCTTTCGCTGTACCTGGGCTCGAGTTTTTCCTTGTCGCATTTGGCGCCCGTGGTGCGCGTGCCGCGCGAGCGCTGGCGGTCGTTTCTGGCGGGGCGGCGGGCCGCCAGGGTCCGGAGGGCCGAACGCTCCGCGGCCCAGCGGCGGCGGGCTTCGCCCCCGATCGTCGAGGCGTCGGAGCCGCCGGCGGTCCAGCCGGCGCCGGAACCGGAGAGCCCCAGGGAGATTCCGATTCGGACTTTGGAGGATGTGCCGCCGGCGCCCCCTCCGGCGGGCGGGCCGGAGGCTGCCGAGGGACCGCCGCGGTCCGTCCTTGCCCGGGAGGCGGTCACGTCGCGCCGGCCTGCGCCGGCGCGGCCGCAGTACCAACTGCCCCCCACGGACTTGCTGAACGAGGCGCCCGGCCGCAATGCCTACGACGAAGAGGAACTGAAGCAGACGGCCGCCCGCATCGAGTCGAAGTTTCAGGAGTTCGGCGTGCTCGGCTCGGTGGTGCAAATCAATCCCGGCCCGGTGGTCACGACGTTCGAGTTCAAACCGGAGGCGGGCATCAAGTACAGCCGCATCACCACGCTGAGCGAAGATCTCTGTCTGGGGCTGCACGCCGAGTCCATCCTGATCGAGCGCATCCCGGGCCGGCCCACGGTGGGCATTGAGGTGCCGAACGCGCGCCGCGAGCTGATCGCCTTGCGGCAGGTGCTCGAGTCCGAGGAATTCCTTCGCTCTCCCTCCCGGCTGGTCGTGCCGCTGGGCAAAGACATCAACGGGCGCATCAAGATCGCGCCCCTGGAAGGGATGCCCCACCTGTTGATCGCGGGCTCGACAGGGTCGGGCAAGAGCGTGCTGTTGAACTGCCTGATCAGCTCGGTGCTCTTCAAGGCCCCGCCCGAGGAGGTGCGCATGATCCTGGTGGATCCCAAGCGCCTCGAGCTGGGCCTGTACGAGGGGATTCCGCATCTGCTGACTCCGGTCATCACGGACGCGCGCAAAGCGGCCAACGCCTTGCGCAACGCCGTGCTGGAGATGGAGCGCCGCCTGCGCCTGCTGGCCGCTCACGGCGTGCGGAACATCGAGCAGTACAACCGCAAGATGGAGGAGCTACGCTTCCAGCCCATCAGCCTGTTCGAGGAGGAGGGCGAGGAGCCCGAGCCGCTGCCGTACGTGCTGATCGTGATTGACGAGCTGGCGGACTTGATGATCGTCGAGGGGCACAACGTCGAGCAGTCGGTCACCCGGCTGGCTCAAATGGCGCGCGCCGTGGGCATGCACCTGGTGCTGGCGACGCAGCGGCCGAGCGTGGACGTGATCACCGGGCTGATCAAGGCCAACTTCCCGGCCCGCATCAGCTTCCGGGTGGCCACCCGAGTGGACTCGCGGACCATCCTGGACGTGATGGGCGCCGAACACCTGCTGGGTAAGGGGGACATGCTGTTTCTGCCTCCCGGGTCCTCGCGGCTCACGCGCGTGCACGGGCCGCTCATCACCGAGGCCGAGATCAACCGCGTGGTGGAGTTCTGGAAGGCGCAAGCCTCGCCGGACTACGACCCCTCCTTCCTGCTGGCGCCGCCGTCGGAGGAAGAGGAAGGCGCCGAGGGCGAAGAGATTGCGGGCCAGGAGGATCCCCTCTACCGGGAGGCGGTGCGCATCGTCTGCGAACTGGGCAAGGCCTCGACCTCGACCTTGCAGCGCCGGCTGCGGTTGGGCTACGGCCGGGCGGCGCGCATCCTGGACATGATGCAGCGGGAGGGCATTATCGGACCGCCCGACGGCTCCAAGCCGCGCGAGGTGCTGCGGCGGCCGGAGTGGCTGGACGAGCCCGGCGGGGCGCCGGGCGCCTGAAGCCCCCGGCCGACCGAGCCGCAGAGCCGATACCTTCCGAGCGGGCCGTCCGCCTTGCCCGGCGAGGCGAAATCCGATAGTTTGGTAGGTAGCGCGGTGAGGTGCGAGAGTGGTTGAATCGGGCGGTCTCGAAAACCGTTGTACCCTTTCGGGTACCGTGGGTTCGAATCCCACCCTCACCGCCAGCACGCTGTTAACCAAGCGTTTACAATGGCTTGCGGATGTGATGCTCTCTTGGTGTCGGTAACTTTGCGGAAATCGACACCAAGCACATGGGCCGCAAACGCCAGAAAGCCGTCCGCCTGATCAAGAAGGTCCGCCTGGAGCCGGGGCGCCGGCAGTTCGTCACCATTCCCCGCTCCGGCAACCGCTACCTCTGGGATCCCCGCCCCTTGTCCACGATGCGCAGCGGCGCCGGCGCCACCGCCACGGCCGCCTCCGGACAGCGCGGGCAAGCGCGCTTCTCGCGCTTGGTGACCAGCACGAAGTACCGCACCGGCTGGCGGGCTCGGGCGGGCGCAGGAGCTTCGGGATGCTCTCAGACGGCGCGGCGGCGCGTGGCGGCCAGGGCCAGGTAGATGCGGGTGGCGGCGGACCAGGCAAACATGCTCACCGGGACTCGAGCAGACGAAGCAGTTGGCGCAGGGTGGCGGCGTCGAAGTTGCGCGCCAGCCCGATGCGGACCCAGCCTGACGTCGGCGCCTCCTGAGCGGTGGGGTTTTGCCGTTGCTGCAAGCGCTGAGCGAGCGTGCTGCGGTCCAGGTCGTGCTGCTGGCAGAAGGCCTTCAGGCTCAGGCCGCTCCTCAGGTACTCCTCGACGAGGCGACTTACTTCGGCACGACTGCGGCGTTTGCGAGTTGGGTTGACAGGTTTCCGGCTCACCCCTCCAGCTCAGCATCAAACACCCGACCCGCCAAGGAGGCGGTTGGTCTGACGCTTACGTTGGGCCGGCTGCCGCACCGCACCGGCGTGGCGGTGCGCTACCCTCACGTGCCGTACCACGCCAGCCAACAGGACCCGGTGGATGTGGTCGTCTACCGGGGCCCGGGCTTTCGCGATGCCTGGTTTTTAATGCTGCCCCCGGATTCGGGGTCCTGGCTGCCCACCGAGCAGGTGGTGGCTCTCTACCGCCAGCGCATGCAGATGGAGCACTGCCGGCCAGACTAAGCCGGACCGCATCGAGGCGAACGCGCCGGGTAGCGCCTACCCCAGGCGTCAAAGCCTTGAGGCAAGCATCGGGAGCGCCCGCACACCGGATGCCGAGCCTCAAAACTGGGGGATGGCAAGGGCCGATTGAACTTGACAAGGTCCCCTGAAGGCGGTAAACAATTACGACCAAGGAGGTGGAATCATGTCGAGCAGAGGCCTAGCGCCCTTGGTGGCGCTGGTGCTGGCAGCGGCTGCGGGCATGGCCCAGGAGACCCGAGCCAGCCTCAGCGGAACGGTGACGGATCCGTCGGGCGCGGTGGCGGCGGGCGCCACGCTGAAGCTGACCAATACCGAGACGGGCGTGTCGTTCACGACGCAGAGCAACGCGGTGGGCCAGTACCGCTTCATGTTTCTGAATCCCGGCACGTACAAGCTGTCGGCCAGCATGCCCGGATTCAAGAGCTTCGAGCGGGACAACATACAACTCCACGTGGCGCAGGCGGCCGGCATAGACATCGTGCTCGAGGTGGGCGCCATGGCCGAAAGTGTGACGGTGTCGAGCGAGCTGCCGCTGCTGGAAGTCGAGAAGGTGGACCGGGGCATCGTCATCGAGAAGGCGCGCATCGAGGATCTGCCGCTGAGCAAACGGAACCCGATCATGCTGGCCAACCTCTCGCCGGGCATTATCAGCAGCGGCGATCCGCAGCACGTCAACCCGTTCTCCAACAGCAGCATCTCGAACTGGTCCATCAACGGCGGGATGCGCAGCAACATCGAGTTCCTCATGGACGGCGCGCCCAACAACGCATACTCGGGCGCCGAAAACCGGATCGCCTACGTGCCGCCGTCGGATGCGGTGAGCGAGTTCCGGGTGATGACGGGCATCTATGACGCGCAGTACGGGCGGACCGGGGGAGGGGTCATTAACGTGTCGGTGAAAAGCGGAACCAATGCCGTGCATGGCACGGTGTATGAGTTCGCGCAACGCACCTCCTGGAACGCCAATACGTTCGCCAACAACTCGAAGGGCCTGCCGCGCGAGGGCAATGCGCTGGACCAGTACGGCTTCACCATTGGCGGTCCGGTGCGCCTGCCCAAGCTGTACCACGGCCGGGACAAGACGTTTTTCTTCTTCGCGGCGGAATCCTACGGCGAGGATCTGCAATACCCGCGGGAGTCTCAGACCTCGGTGCCGACCGTGGAGCAGAAGCGGGGCGACTTCTCGAAGACCACGGACACCGCCGGGCGGCTCATCACCATCTACGACCCGCTTACGGGCCGCTTCGAAGGCAACCGCTGGGTGCGCAGCCCGTTCGCGGGGAACATCATTCCGGCGGACCGCATCAATCCGACCAGCCGGAAGATCCTGGCGCTGTATCCGGACCCCAACACGAGCACACCCGGATCACCGGCCTGGCAGAACAACTTCATCCTGGCGCCGAACCCCGGCTACATGGACTTCCAGAACTATACGGCCCGCCTGGATCACCTGTTCGGGCCGCGGGAGCGCGTCTATGCCCGCTGGTCGTGGAACCGGCATGAATCCTTCCGCATAAAGAACGCGATCCCCGGGTTGGGGGCGGACCACCAAACGGCCGGGAAGACCAACAACGGCATCGTGATTGATTCGGTAACGGTGATCGACAGCGCCACCACGTTCAATTTCCGGACGGCGCTGACGCGCTGGCAGGAGTACCTGCCCGGCTACGCGCACCAGTTCAGCGCCACGGATTGGGGCTGGCCCAAATCGCTGGTGGATCAGTTGCCGATCCGCGGCCGTACCGGCACACGCAAGTATCCCAGCCGGATCCTGTTCTACTTCCGCACGGCCCCGCTGCCGGGGGCGGTCCGGGTGCCGTACATCAGCCCCTCGGAGTACGGCTTTCTGGGCTCGAACTCATATATCTACGAGCCCACCAACGTCTTCAGCATGCAACCGAATTTCGCGCTCATCCGCGGCCGGCACACTGTCAAGACAGGCCTGGATTTCCGGGTCACGCGGTTCACCAACCTGCGTCCGGACTACGCCGGCGGCCGGCTGGACTTCGACCGCGGGTTCACGCGCGCCGACTACCTGGTGCAGGACACCCTCAGCGGCAATTCCATCGCTTCCCTGCTATTGGGCTACCCCTCGGGCGGCCGCATCGACGACAAAGTGGATCCGTACTACCAGACCTTGTATTGGGCGCCCTGGGTGCAGGACGACATCAAGCTGACGCGGCGGCTGACCATCAACGTCGGCCTGCGCTGGGACTTCAACCTGCCGCCGAGCGAGCGCTTCAACCGGATGAACCGGGATTTCTTCAAGGACATGGTGAATCCGATCAGCAACCGCATCGATCAGACGAAGTTTCCCGGCTACAAGGTGTACGGCGGCATCGGCTTTGTTGGGGTGAACGGGTTGCCGCGGACGCCCTTCGACGCCGACCTCAACAACGTGCAGCCGCGGGTGGGCGCCGCCTATCAACTGAATGCGAAGACGGTTATGCGCGGCGGCTGGGGCATCTTCTATCTGAGTCCCGTCTCGCGCGGCGCCAGCCACGGCTTCAGCCAGACGACGCCGTTCGTGTCCAGCCTGGACTCCGGACGCACGCCCGCCAATGAGGTTTCCAACCCGTTCCCCTCCGGAGTGCTGCGCCCGGTGGGCGCGTCGCTGGGACTGGAGACTTTCCTGGGGCAGTCGCCCGACTTTTCGAACACGAAAGCGCGGGCGCCCTATGTGCACCAGTTCTCCTTTGGGTTCCAGAGGCAACTGCCGGGGATGATCATGGTGGAGGCGGCTTACGTAGGCTCGCGCACCAGGGCGGCGGTGGTGAGCAAGCCGATCAACGAGCTCCCGCTGGAGGCGCTGGCCCTGGGCGACTCGACCAAAGGCGGCAACCCCAACTACCTGAACCAGCAGGTGCCGAATCCGTTCGCCGGCCTGATGCCCGGGACAGCGCTGAACAGCGCCACCGTGCCGCGGCAGCAGCTCATGCGGCCCTACCCGCAGTTTTCGAGTTTTAACATGATGGACCGCAACGACGGCGAGATCTGGTACAACTCGCTTCAGATCAGTCTCGATAAGCGCTACTCGCACGGGCTGACGCTGCTGGCCACTTACACACTGTCGAAGAACATCGAGGCGCTCTCGTACCTGAACGGGCAGGATGAGAAGCCGGGGCGCACGCTGGCGGATTGGGACCGCCCCCACCGCCTGGTATTCGCGCCCATCTACGAGCTGCCCTTCGGGCCGGGCAGGAGGTTCCTGAATCAGCCACACGGGTGGGGGAGCCGGCTGGCTGGGAACTGGCAGGTGATCTTCACGGGCACCATCCAGTCGGGCGACCCGATGAGCATTCCGGCCAATGTCTGGCTGCTGGGTGATCCGCGGTTGGAGCATCCCACTTGGGACCGCATGTTCAAGACCGGGGTGATCGACGTCAACGGAACAGTGCGCAACGTGCTGCCGGGCGAAGAGCCTGTGTTTCAGATCCGCCCGCCGTTCACGCTGCGCACCACGCCGCTGCGTTATGGTAACTTGCGGAACCAGTGGGCCAACACCTTCGAAGCGTCGCTGAAGAAAGGCATTCGGGTTCGGGAAGGGATGAACCTGGAGATGCGCCTGGAACTGTTCAACGTGTTCAATACCCCGGTGTTCTCCTCGGATCCAAACCTGACCCCCACCTCGCCGAATTTCGGCAAGATCTTCCGCGATACCGGCCAGCAGAACCGGCCGCGTGTGATCCAGCTCGGCTTTCGCTTTGAGTACTGAAACAGGACCATATGCGCAGACGTGAATTCGTGCAGGCCGCGGGCTTGCTGCCCGCCAGTCGCCCTCTGGCGGCGGCCGCCGAGATGCGGCGGCAGATCAAGATCACGGGACTGGAAACCGAACTGCGGGAACGGCGCCAGCCGGGGCGGCCGATCTACGACGCCATTCACAAACTGGGCGTGGAGGGCGGCAGCGTGGTGGTGCGCCTGCTTACCGACGCGGGGATCACGGGATGGGCGAGCAGCTCCTTCGGCATGATCGCCGGCGGGCCGCGGGTGGTGCAGGCCATCCTCGAGCATGAGATCAAGCCGCTGATCGTGGGCAAAGACCCCGCCTTCCCCAGGCGGATCCGGGCCGAGTTGTGGGCGGGGCTCGAATACCACGGAGTGCAGGGCGTGGCGCAGTTCGCCATGGCGGCCGTGGATATTGCGGTATGGGATATTCTCGGCAAGGCCGCCGGAATGCCGGTCTGGAAGATGCTGGGAGCGTATCGCGACCGCATGCCGGTGTACTCCATGTGCGGCTGGTACTACGAGAATGACGGCGACCTGTCGCAGTACCGGCGCGCCCTCAACGAGGCGATGGAACAGGGCTACCGGGCCGTGAAGATCAAGGTCGGCCGCTCCTCGCTCGACGACGATGTGCAGCGCATACGCGTCGCGCAGGAGATCGTCGGCAAGGACTGCCGGGTGATGGTGGACGCCAATCAGGCGTTCAACCGGAACGAGGCCCTGCGGCGCGGGCGCGTTTATCAGCAGATGGGCTGCTTCTGGTATGAAGAACCGCTGCCGCCGCACGAGTTCGAGGGCTACGCGGAGCTGGCGCGTGAACTCGACATCCGTATCGCCACCGGCGAGAACCTCTACACCAAGTACGATTTCGCGCACCTGATCGAGCGGCGCGGGGCGGACGTAGTCCAGCCCGATAACCGGCGCGCCGGCGGGGTCACCGAGTGGATGGAGATCGCAGCGGTGGCCGACGCCTTCGGCCTGGAAGTGGCCAGCCACGGAGGCGGTGACGCCAACCTCAACATGCTGCTGGCCATGCCCAACGCCATCTACATGGAGACCTCCGGACCGCAGCGCGGCATGGTCAACGGGGAGGCGCCGGCGCCGGAGGCGCCGGGCATGAGCACCGAGCCTCGCAGCCGCTGAAAAACCGGGGACAGTAGGCCCATTCGCCATGTTTCGCGGGTAGGGGAACGGTGTGACCCGAGAAAAAGAAGGGATTGAGTGCGCTGTCCCCGGTTTCTAGCGCTCCGGGGCCGCGAATGGAACATTTTCCTGCAGGATTGTTTTGTGCGAACCGCCCTTCCGGGGCCAAGCCCGCAGGAGAAGCGCTTCGCCGCTTATTGGGAGGGCTTGGCCAAGGCTCCCTGGAGCGATGAGGCCGTGCTGGCGGCGGTGCGCGCCCAAGTGCTGCCCGCCATGACGCGCCGGCAACCGATTGTGGCCCGGATTGTGGATGATACGCGCATACTGAAGAATGCGTACTCCGGGGATGCCGATCAGCCAGTCCGACGGGACGCCGATAACGATTCCGGGCGCTGGCGATCACGCGCTCGGAGCGAAGCGACGCTGAAAGTTAATTGTCGCCGGAGCCATCGGCAGCCGCCAAGAACAACCTGTCGGCGGGCTCATCCTTCCTCCTTTCCGAAGATGGTATTTGGGGACCAGTAGCCGGAGCTGTGGGAATGGGGGAAACTCGCCCCGGGCGAGTCTCCCAAGGGCGGTGGGAAGAGTGGGAAACCTGCCTTTGGTTTTCCACGCTTTCCACCGCCCGTCATTTCCACAGCTCGCCATCCGCAGGCTCCTCACTGCTTCCCTGGTGGCTTGGCCACGCGCCGCTTGCGGAGCGATTCGCCCTTCAGCTCGAACCGATGTGCGTGGTGCACGAGCCGGTCCAGGATGCGGTCGGCCACGGTCGGATCGCCGATCTGAGCGTGCCAGGCCGCCACCGGCAGTTGGCCGGTCAGCAGCGTCGAACGGGTCTGAGAGCGCCTGTCGCAGATTTCCAGGAACTCCCGGCGTTCGCCCTCGGCCAGCGGCGCCATGGCCCAGTCACCGACGATCAGCACGTCCACCCGGCTCAGCCGATACAGCAGCTTACCCAGGCTGCCCTCAGCCTGCGCCATGCCCAGGTCACGGAACAACGCGGTGGCCTTGGTGAAGTAGGCGGTGTAGCCGTCGCGGCAGGCCTTCTGCCCGAAGGCTCGCGCCAGCCAGGTCTTCCCAATGCCCGCGGGCCCCAGAAGGAACACGTTCTGATGCTCGCACACCCACGCCGATTCGGCCGTGAGCGAGCGCCCGAGCAGGCGGTCCAGGCCACGCTCGAGCATGGACTCGAGGCTCTGATAGGCACAGGCGTTCCTCGCCAGGGCGCGCTGGGCGGCGGCTTCCACGGGCTCACTCGAGTACTGCTCGGCCAAGCGGAAGATCCCCAGACAGGAACGGAAGCCCGTCTCGGGATGAGGCTTGCCGGCCAGGATGCGCTCCACCACGGCGGCGGTGGACGGCCCCACGCCCGCGGCCGAGTGGATCAAGCGCGAGGGCGTCCACTCCAAGTGCTTCTGGTGCGCGCGGGGCCGGCGCTCGGCGATGGTGGTGGCTTGATAAGGCAGGTGGCTGCGGGCGTGGCTGGCCACGCGCACGCTGCGATGGAGGACCCCCACCGTGGCCGCCGTGGCGCGCACTTCCAGGGCCCGGCCGGTGAGCTGGTAAGGCACGCTGTGGCAGTGGCGGTCGAACTCGATGTGATAGTTGATGTTGACGCGCGCCGTGCGCCGCCATCTCCTGGTCGGTCCGGTTCAGATCCGGCTCGTAGCGGCAGGCCTTGCGCACGCAGGCCTTGGGGTTATCCGGCGCCACGATCTCCGGCCCGCCGCCGAAGAACTCGAAGGCGTCGAGGTGCGCGCCGAACCAATCCGGCAGGGTTTGCCTTCAGCGCGGTTGGGCGAAGGTGTAGCTGGAGGCGCCCAGCACGGCCAGGAAGATCGCAACCGGACGGGGCTCGCCAGTTTGGCGGTCCCAGACCGGAACCGTGTCGCCAGCCCAGTCGACGAACACCTTCCGGCCGGCGCGCTGCTGCCGGCGCAACACCACGTCCTGCCGGGAACGCCACCGCTGGTACAGCTCACAGAAGCGGCTGTAGCGATAGCCGTCTCAGCCTCGCCACCTGGGCGGCTTGCAGGTACTCGCAAACCGTGCTCTGCGAGATCGCACAACTGGCGGCGATCTGCTGCTGTTTCAGCCCCAGGGAATGAAGTCGGAGTGCTTCTTTGATCTTGCGCATGGACAACCTTTCCTGCGGCAATCGGCTTCCTCCACCTTCCAGTGGAGACCAGACCGCCGCCGGTCTGCCCGGCGCGCTTCCTCCCGCCGGCTTTACCCACCCGTTCCGGGCTTGGCGATCTCCCTTCCGGACCCCGCCGTCATTATCGGCAGCCCCGGACTCCTTATCGCCATCATCCCGGAATTGTTATCGGCATCCCCCCGGAATCCCTATCGCCATCGCCCCGGCACGGCTATCGGCATGCCCCGGAATACGCAGTCTCACTTCCGAGCGCAGGCAGGGCACTCCCAGTACTCGTCCGAGTGCTTCCAAATCTCCTGTGCCACCAGCGGGTCGCCGTGTTTTCGGGGGCGTTTAGGCATCCTGAACTCTGGGACCTTGCCGAAGTAGTGACCGCCCCGGTAGCTATCGTCCTCATACACGATGACGCGGATGTGCTTGCCGCAGACCACACACCGGCGGTTGATTCGGGTGCGGATTGTCTTCTTGTGAGATTTCGCAGGCAGGTTCTCCTCCTGATCGCTGCGTCAGATTCTACCACAGGGCCACCATTTCCTCGTCCAACGCTTGACGGTAGACCTCGAGCCCCGCCTGTCGGTTGAGAAGCCCTGGGTCAGAGCGTGGAGGGAGAACGGGAACAGCGCTGGGTTCCGCCGCAGCGCATTCAACAGCGCGTGCGTTTCGTTGGCTGCCCTCATGTTCGCCTCCACCAGCCATGCCGTAAGCGCCGGATCCGCAACAGATCTTATCTGGCCCAGCTTGTAGACCCCGCGCTCGGAGGCGTCAGTCAATACGCCCCAATCCACGAATGAGCGGAGCACACGCTGGGTAGCTCGGGTTACGGTCGGACGCTGCCCGATTTGCTTCCACATCCGGCTCAACACCTGCGACTGAGCCAGCGCGCGCTGCAGCAGAACGCGCTGGCTGAACCCTACTGGAACTGGTTTCGTCAGACTACGATTCCTCCGCCTGAACAAAGGGTACTACGAGTTCTTCGAGCGAAGCGCCGCCGTGAGTGACGATTGTCTCCTCCTCATCCACGAACGCGCCGTCGCCGCCGGCTAGAAGAGCACAGATTTGCGGCGGTAAGCCTGCCCCAGGCCACTCAACCGCGTCGGGAAAGCTGGCTCTTGTCTGCACGCGCAGGACTGCGTCGCCGTATATGCGCACGCGCTGCCCCCGCTGCTGGGCCAGGACGCCTTCTGCCGGCCGCCCACAGCCTCTTGCTTCCAGATTCCCGTGATCCGAGGTGATCGCGACTGCAAAATCCTCGCTTCGCAGCAAAACGATCAGCGCAAGCAAGTATCCCTGTTCTGCCCAGAGCCGCACTTGGTTCTGCATGTAGGGTCCGCCCAACTTCGTGCCGTGCATCACCTGGTCCAGCTTGTCAACAAGGAGGCCGGCCACCCTAAGCTGAGGATGATTCAAGGCCTTTCCCAGGTCCTGCAAGTCCTCCGGTCCGGCCAACCGTCGGCGGTAAAGGACCGCAGCCGCAGGCACGGCGTGCCCGTTGCAGAACCGCGTCCAGTGGGACGCTTCGCGCTCCGTGGTCAGTATGATAGCAGGGAAGTACAGCGGAGGACTGCGCGCGAATAGCGCCTGTCTCGATACCGAAGTCACCGTCGGAATCCAGGCGAAGACCGAATCCTGCTGAATGCGCCAGTCGGCACGGTGCGTCCGAAGGATACCCCGCAGGACGATCCACTGGCTCCAGGCCATTCATTTTGCAGGAACCGTAAGAAAGCTGCGCGGTCAGGAACAATCGTCTCCAAGGGGCATCCGCGGAAGACTTCCTTCTGCCGCTCTTCCGGCATTCTAGTGGGTAGCTGGAGCCAGGTCCAGCCCGCCGCAATGGAAGTAGATAGCGTGGACGAAGTTCCGCAGGTTGCGGAAGCCTCGGGCCGTGTACCTCACCCATTGGATCTTGGCGTTAATGGACTCGCTGGCGGCGTTCGTGACTCGATGGCGCAG
>Ga0209018_1000210_pt1 | contig 57484 bp, 52 predicted proteins | sample YNPBryBLVA2012_FD_185814 | JGI IMG/M metagenome (GOLD analysis project Ga0209018, IMG submission 185814) | Anoxygenic and chlorotrophic microbial mat microbial communities from Yellowstone National Park, USA - YNP Bryant BLVA 2012 (SPAdes)... ...
CGAGGCCTGGGTGCGGGAGCTCCACCTCGGCGAGGGCGGCATGGAGCCCCGTGGCGCGGTCTAGTAAACTCCATCCCATGCCAAGGTGGTTCCTCGCCGCAGCGTTGGTGGCCGTCGGTTTGCTCGCCGGCGGTTGCGGGACGGGCGCCCGTACCTCGGGAGCCGGTTCGGAGAAGGTGTTTCGGTACCCCCTCGTCACTAGCCCCACGACTCTGGATCCGGGCATGGTCCAGGACGGGGACACCATCGACCTGATCCAGCAGGTCTTCGAGGGCCTCGTGGCCTGGGGCGAGGACAACAAGGTTCATCCGAACCTGGCGGAGAAGTGGGAGGTGCTCGACGGCGGGCGGACCTACCTGTTCCATCTGAAGAAGGGAGTCAAGTTCCACAACGGACGGGAGCTGACCGCGGACGACGTCAAGTTCTCGTTCGAGCGGCACTGCGACCCGAAGTTCAAGAGCCCGGTGGCGCAGACCTATCTGTCCGACATCGTCGGGGTTACGGAAAAGCTGCGGGGTCAGGCGAGCGAGGTTCGCGGCGTGCAGGTGGTGGGCCCGTACGAGGTCAAGATCACCATCGACTCGCCCAAGCCGTACTTCCTCGGCAAGCTGACCTACCCGACGGCGTTCGTGGTGTGCAAGGAGGCCGTGCAGCCCGGCCAGGAGATCCGCTCGGTGAGGGAGATGGTGGGCACCGGGCCGTTCCGTGCCAAGGAGTACGTGCCGGACCAGCTGGTGGTGCTGGAGGCGTTCCGCGACTACCACATGGGTTCTCCCAAGATCGACCGCTTGGAGCGTCCCGTGGTGAAGGACGCCCAAACCCGGCTCAATATGTTCCGCTCCGGGGAGATCGACCTGCTGGTTCTGGAGCGCCAGGACGTGGAGGCCGTGCAGCGCGACCCCAAGCTGAAGGATCAGCTGAAGTTCTTCGATCGTCCCGGCATCTGGTACATCGGCATGGCGCCGAAGGCCGACCCGCTGTTCGCCAACCGCAGCTTCCGCAGGGCGATCGCGATGGCGATCGACCGAAAGCAGATCGTGGAGCAGACGCTGAGAGGGCTCTGCACCGTGGCCGAGGGCATCGTGCCGCCGGGAGTGCTCGGGCACCGGCCGAAGGCGGCGTCGTTGCCGTTCGACGTGGCCGCCGCCAAGCGCGAGCTCGCCGCCTCGGGCGTCGACCCTTCGAAGATCAAGCTCGAGCTGACGTTCCGGGAGCAGCGCCCGGACATCAAGCTCGTGGCCGAGGACGTCGCCGGTCAGCTCAAGAAGAACCTCGGCATCGAGGTCACGCTCCGCACCATGGAGTGGAAGGCATACTTGGAGAAGCATCAGCGTGGCGAGATCGGGTTCTTCCACATGAGGTGGATGGCGGACTACCTCGATCCGCAGAACTTCCTGAGCACGATGCTCGCTTCCTACGGCCCAGAGAACACGATCGGCTACGTGAACCCGGAGTTCGACGCGCTCTGCCGCAAGGCTGACGTCTCGCTGAACGAGAAGGAGCGCCTGGAGCTGTACGCCAAGGCGGAGGACATTGCGCTCCAGGATGCCCCGTGGGTGCCGATCTACTTCCAGAGGGATCCCGAGCTCATCAGCCCGCGGGTGAAGGGCCTGCGGACCTCGCTCTTCGGGCATCTGCCGCACTACACCGTCACGGTCGACCAATGATCCGAACCGAGGCCCTCACGAAGCGGTTCGGCGGGCGCACCGTGCTCGACTCGATCGACCTGTCGGTGGGGGCTGGCGAGATCGTGTCCGTGATGGGCGGCAGCGGCGGCGGGAAGACCACGCTGCTGCGCTGCATCGCGGGCCTCATCGAGCCGACGTCCGGTCGCGTGGAGGTCGACGGGGTGGACGTGATCCGGCGGCCCGACGAGGCGCGTCGTCACCTCGGCATGGTCTTTCAGTCGGCGGCTCTGTTCGACTACCTGAATGTCAAGGAGAACGTCCTGTTCGGCGCGCGGCGCTGGAGCGGCTTGGGGCCGAGGGAGCTGGATCGCCTCGCGGAAGAGATGCTCGCGCTGGTCGGCCTGGAGGGCACCGGCGCCCTCATGCCCGCCGAGCTGAGCGGCGGAATGCGCAAGCGGGTGGGGATCGCGCGGGCGCTGGCGGCCAGGCCGCGGGTGATGCTGTACGACGAGCCGACCACCGGGCTGGATCCCGTCACGACGTACCAGATCGACCGGCTGATCGTCGACCTGCGCGATCGGCTCGGCGTGACCTCTCTCGTCGTGAGCCACGACGTCTCCTCCGTGTTCCGTGTCTCGGACCGGGTGGCATTCCTCGAAGGTGGCCGCCTGGCGTTCCTGGGCGACCCGGACGAGTTCGAGTCCCGAGGCACCGACGCGATGCGGGAGCTCGTGCGCAAGGCGGAGGCGCGCAGGTTCCTCGAGTCTGGGGACGAGGGCGCCGGGAGGTAGACTGCTTCCATGCGTCCCGATGGCCGGCAGCCCGACGAGCTGCGTCCCTTCTCCCTGCAGCCCGGTTTCTCGAAGTTCGCCGAGGGCTCGTGCCTCATGAAGCTCGGCGACACGCACGTGCTCGTCACCGCGACGGTGGAGGACCGCGTGCCGGGTTGGCGCAGGGCGGAAGGGGGCGGCTGGCTCACGGCGGAGTACTCCATGTTGCCCCGGTCGGGTCGCGAGCGCAACCAGCGCGAGCTGATGAAGCCGAACGGTCGCACCATGGAGATCCAGCGGCTCATCGGAAGGTCGCTTCGCGCCGTGACCGATCTCAGCGCGCTCGGTGAGAGGACGATCACGCTCGACTGCGACGCGATCCAGGCCGATGGGGGAACCCGGACCGCCGCCGTCACCGCCGCATTCGTCGCCACCTACGAGGCCCAGCGCTGGCTGCTGGAGAGAAGGCTGATCAAGAAGCCGTTCCTGTTGGAGCCGCTCGCCGCGGTGAGCGTGGGGGTCGTGATGGGGCAGGAGCTTCTGGACCTCTGCTACGAGGAGGACAGCCGGGCCTCCACGGACATGAACGTGGTGATGACGGCCAGCGGCAAGTTCGTGGAAATCCAGGGGACCGCCGAGAGCGAGCCGTTCACCCATCAGACGCTGGCCAAGATGCTCGGCATGGCCAAGCGGGGGATCGACCTGCTCATCGAGGCCCAGAAGGAAGTGCTAGGGCTCGGCTGAGCCTAGGACCGTCCACCCGAACCGCTCGCCGAGGCGGCGGAAGTCGCCGGGGCGCGGCTTGGTTCCCGCCAACGCGCCGGTTCGCTGCCCTTCGTCGACGATCGGCAGCGCGCGATCCAACGCCTCGGGTACGCCGGTGGCACCGGGGTCGCACCACAGGGCCACGTCGGTCCAATCCCGCGCGTAGAACCGGCCTGCGCGCAGGGAATAGCCGCGGGCCTCGGGAACGCCGCCCCACCTCGCTTTGTAGAGCAGCGTGCCCTCGTTGGCGAACCCCAGGGAGCCCCCGTGGTTCACTCTCGACAGGCCGGACGCCTCGGCCCGGCGGAGGGCGGCCTCGGTCAGGAGCGTTGCGACGTTGGAGCGCCTCACCTCCTCGCTGCCTCCCTGGATGCCGGCGACCGCCAGCCAGAGCTCCCGTCCGCAGACCACGGCCAAGTCCGCGGCGAGCCAGCGTCCGCCGTGCTGCGCCTTCAGCAGGAATCCGTGCCGCAGCATCTCCTGCAGCGTGCGGAGGTCGAACCGCGTGGCCTTCTCGCCGTACCGCTCCGCAAGGGTTGGCAGGTACATCTCTCGGTGGAACCGCTCCAGGTCGGCGGGATCGGTCGAGAGGGACACGGTCCAACCCTCCGTGCGCAGCGTCTCCAGGCTGCGGCGGACGTTTCGGCTGGCGCTGCGGAGGACCGCGTCGGTGCCTTCGCCAAGGTCGATGCACACGTCCACCCAGCGGAGGTGCAGGTGCCAGCCCATCTTGCGGAGGCGCATTCCGAGGAGCACTCCAGACCGGAAGGCAGCGAGCTGCAGGCCGCTCGTTGGAGGTGCCGCGAGGAGGCGCGCGACCGGAATCTGATCGAATCCGACGGTCGGATCCAAGCCGTCAGGGAAGAGCCGCTCGAGGAGACGATCGGTCTGTCGGCGGTCGGCCTCCGCCCAGACCGCCGTGGTGGATCCGTCCCGCGGCGCGTGGGGCACCAGCACGACGGATCGGACCTCCCGATAGGTGGTCCAGCGCGCCCTCCAAGCGTGATAGGCCAACTTGAGCCGCTCGGGAGCGCTCATCGGCTCCTCCCACCGGTTGATCCGGATGCGAGCGCCTCGCGGAATTCAGAGAGGGACGACTCGAGCGGCAGACGGATCGCTTTGCGGACCGGCGGTTCGGCGAGCAAAGCGGGGAAGTCGCCCCGCAGGTGAGCCAGCGGAAGGATCGGCAGCAGCTGCGGGTCGTAGTCCGGGCCGAGCTTGTCCAGCAGAGCGCTGTGACTCTGCGGAAGGCCGCACAGCACGACTGTCCCGAGGGTTGCGCCAAGGCTGGCCGCGAGCAACGTGGCGACACACGCCATCGGACCGATCGCCACGACGTCCCTGCCTGGGCAAGTTCGTGCGGCAGCGGTCAAGGCTGCTGCGGCGGCGAGGGCGGTCGGAACGCCGAGGATCGTGCAGTAGCGCGCGCTCGGGCCGCGCTCGCCCCACAGGCCGGGTGCGCGGACTGGCGTCCAGTCTCGCGGCAGGTCGCCCCTGGTCTGGTCGCAGAGCACGAGCGCGGCACCGGCGCCCGGGGTCGGCGAGGCTTCCACAAGGGCTTCGAAGCCCGACCCTCCTAGCGCGCCCAGACGCCCTCCCGCCTGCGTCGTCGCCGCCCGCGCCGCTTCGAGCCGCTTCCTCGCGATCGATCGGAACGTCGCCGACGGAAGGGGCGTCGGATCGCAGAGGAGCCTGGGGCTGTCCGCGGGCTCGATGGCCAGGGAGGACTCCGGCGGGACGGGCGTGGGTTCCGGGAGACCCCTGAGGTGCCGGTCGAAGAAGCGGAGCGCGGCGCGCCGCATGGGCTCGGAGTAGGTGTGCGGGCCCTCGTAGAGGGCGGTTTCGCACCAGCCCTCGAACCCCAGCCGATCTCCCATCTCGCGCAGCTTGTCGCCCGTGCGGCGCACCGCCTCGGGAGGGAACTCCTCATCGTCCGTCGCGCCGATCAGGAGCACGGGCGCGGGCGCCCTCAGGGCCAGAGCGTGGGCGCGGTCCCCTAGGCTCAGGATGTCGGGCAGATGGTTGCAGGGGCAGCCGTTGTCGGGCTGCACCTCGAGGCTCGCCGCGTACACGACGGGCACGGCGCACCGGATCCTTCCATCCAGAGCGAAGGCGTAGACGGTTGCGGTTCCGCCACCGGACTCTCCGGTGATCCCCACCTTGGTGCAGTCGGCGTAAGGGAGGGACTCCAGAAAGTCCAGAACGCGGACGATGTCCCACACATACACTCCGGTTGCCGTGACGCCGGCGCAGGTCGGAACGAAGTCCCAGTGCGTCCCCATCGCCTTTCGCTCGACCGGGCGGTCGCCCTCCCAGCTGAAGCCGGGTGAGTCGATCACGGCCGCGAGGAAGCCGCAGAGCGCCTGCTCGATGGCGCGCGCCTGGACGACCGGCTCGGCCTTCTTCAGGGGCCAGTGCCCGTGGGGGTTCAGGATCACGGGGTGTGGTTCCCCGCCCTTCGGCCGGTACAGCAGAACGGTCGCCCGCACGCCGGGTTGCGTCTCCACCACCCATCGCTCCAGCGTGAAGCCCCCTTGGTCGGCAGAGCCCGTCTGGACGGCGGGAGGCGGCTGACGGGAGTCGGACCACAACCCGTCCACACCCAGAGATCGCCTCAGCAGGAGGCTTCCGGAAGCCTGGAGGTCGGCGAGCTCTTCGCGGGACTCGGGCAGGGGTTTGGACGCCGCCCTCTGGACGGCTTCACGGAGCCAGCGGTCCACCCAGGCTGCGTCCATCGAAGGAAGGGCCCGGGGATCAGCGGCGCGTCCCCGGGCCGCAGGCTGCGGTTTACCAGGCGTAGCCTTCGGGCGAGGGCTTGTAGCCTGGGAAGATCTCGTCGAGCTTCTGCAGCACCCCGTCGGAGAGCTGAATCTCCAGCGCCCGCAGCGCGCCGTCGAGCTGGTCCAGCGTGCGCGGGCCGATGATCGGAGCGGTCACGGCCGGGCGCGTCAGCAGCCACGCCAGCGCGACGTTCGCGGGCTCCTCGCCGATCGACCGGCACAGGTCCTCCCACTTCTCAAGCTTCTCCCGGTTCTCCGCGATGGCCTTCTGCATCCCCTCCGAGGCGCGGCGCCCCTCCTCGATCTTCTTCAGGACGCCTCCCAGCAGACCGCCCGCCAGAGGGCTCCAGGGGATCACCCCGACGCCGTAGGCCTCGCAGGCGGGGAGCAGGTCCCGCTCGACGTGCCGTGCGTTCAGGTTGTAGAGGCTCTGCTCGGACACCAAGCCGAGGAAGTTCCGCCGCTTGGCGGCCTCGTTGGCCTGCACGATGTGCCAGCCCGCGAAGTTGGAGGAGCCGACGTACAGGACCTTGCCCTGCCGCACCAGAAGCTCCAGACCCTCCCATATCTCGTCCCAAGTCGCCTCGCGATACACGTGGTGCATCTGGTACAGGTCGATGTAGTCGGTCTTGAGGCGCTTGAGGCTGGCCTCGCAGGCGTTCCGGATATGGAGCTTGTTGATGCGGCTGGTGTTGGGCCAGTCGCCCATGTCGCCGTAGAACTTCGTGGCGAGGACGACCTTCTCCCGGCGGCTGCCGCCTTGCGAGAACCAGTCGCCGATGATCCTCTCGGTGACGCCCTCGCCCTTCTTCCAGCCGTAGACGTCCGCCGTGTCGAAGAAGTTGATGCCATGCTCGAGGGCCCGGTCCATGATCGCGAAGGAGTCCTCCTTCGACGTGACGGGGCCGAAGTTCATCGTGCCGAGGCAGAGCCGGCTGACCTTCAGAGCGGTTCGTCCAAGATCGGCGTACTGCATGTTCATCGGTTTACCACGCCTCTGACGGGGGCACGCAACGTTTGGGACCGGATCGGACGATCTTCGGCTCGGAAGGTATAAATCCATGGGCGCGGGCGGAATCGCGGCGCGCCGTTTCAGGGGAGATATGGCCCAACCCGCAGAACTGACCATCGAAGAATCCCCGGCGGAACTCGAAGAGCTTTACCGCCAGATGCTGTTCATCCGGCACTTCGAGGAGAAGTGCAACCAGGTGTACCGAATGGGCAAGGCGGGGGGATACCTCCACGTCTACATCGGCATGGAGGCCACGGCGGTCGGCTGGCTCAGCATGCTGCGCAAGGACGACTACGTGATCACCGCCTACCGCGACCACGCGCAGGCCCTGTTGATGGGCAACGACCCGGTTGCCGTGATGGCCGAGATCATGGGTCGCCGCGGCGGGACGAGCAAGGGCAAGGGCGGCTCGATGCACCTGTACGACATCCCGCACAACTTCTTCGGGGGCTGGGGGATCGTCGGGGGGCACATTCCGCTCGGAGCCGGCCTCTCGTTCGCGTCGAAGTACAAGGGCGAGGACCGGGTGACCCTCAACTTCCTCGGCGACGGAGCCTCGAACGCCGGCGTTTTCTACGAGACGCTCAACATGGCCGGCCTCTGGGATCTGCCCTGCATCTTCCTCATCGAGAACAACGAGTTCGCAATGGGCACCAGGTTGGAGTACCACGCGGCGAACGTGGAGCTCCATCGCAAAGGCTACCCGTTCGGCATCCGGCACGAGCGGATGGACGGCATGGACGTGCTGGCCGTCCGAAAGGCCGCGCGGCGCATCATCGACTACGTCCGGAACGAGCAGAGGCCCTACCTGGTGGAGGTGATGAACTACCGCTTCGCCGGGCACGGCGCCGCCGACAACGACCAGAGCCTCTATCGGACGCCGGACGAGGTGGAGGCGGCGAAGGCGAGAGACCCCATCAAGCTGCTCGAGAACGTGATCCTGGCGCAAAGGGTGCTCACGCCGGAACAGATCGAGGCCATTCACTCCGACATCGAGGACCAGGTCCAAGAGATCTACGAGAAGGCGGACGCGATGCCGTTCCCCGATCCCGAGGAGGTCTACGACAACGTGTACACCGACATGGAAGTGGAGAAGGGGCACTGATGGCGATCAAGGAGATGACCTACCGGGAAGCCGTCCGCCAGGCCATGGTGGACGAGATGGAGCGCGACCCGAACGTGTTCCTGATGGGAGAGGACATTGGTCGCTATCAGGGCACGTTCCGCGTGACGCAGGGCCTCTTCAACCAGTTCAAGCAGGTCCGCGTGCTGGACACCCCGATCACCGAACCGGGCATCGTGGGCTTGGCCACCGGGGCGGCGATGGTCGGTCTTCGACCGATCGTCGAAATGATGACGATGTCCTTCTCGATTCTCGCGCTGGACCAGATCATCAACCACTCGGCGAAGGTTCACTACATGACGGCAGGGCAGGCGTGCGTTCCGCTGGTGATCCGTGGTCCGGGGGGCGCGGCGAACCAGCTGAGCGCCCAGCACAGCCACTCGATGGAGGGCTGGTACGCGCACGTGCCCGGGCTGAAGGTGGTCGCGCCGGCGTTCCCGGCGGACGCCTACGGCATGCTGAAGACGGCCGTGCGCGACGACAACCCGGTCATCTTCACGGAGCATCCGACGCTGTACGGCGTCAAGGGCGAGGTGCCGGTCGACATGGACTACCTCGTGCCGTTCGGCAAGGCGAACGTCGTTCGACAGGGTTCCGACATCAGCCTCATCGCCTACAGCAAGATGGTTCACGTGTGCCTGGAGGCTGCGGAGGCGCTGGCAGCCGAGGGAATCCAGGCGGAGGTGGTGGACGTGCGCTCGCTGCTCCCCTTGGACGTGGAGACGATCTACGCCTCGGTCCGGCGGACCCACCGGGCGGTGGTGGTGTACGAGGACTGGCGGAGCGGCGGCTTCGGCGCCGAGATCGCCGCGCGCATCGGGGAGGACTGCTTCGACGACCTGGACGCTCCGGTCGGGCGGGTCGGCGGGCTGAACGTGCCGATGCCGTATGCCAGGGTGCTGGAGTTGCAGTGCATTCCGAACGCGAACGACGTGATCGCCGCGGTGCGGAAGGCAGGTTTGTAGAAGCAGACGGATGGCGAGAGACAAGGCGGCCCCGCCGGGACGGCGGGGCCGCCTTCCTTGTGGGCTATGGAAGCAGCCGGTTGAGCGCGTTGACGTAGGCGCGCAGGCTGGCCTCGACGATGTCGGTGGAGGCGCCCTGCGAGGTGGCTGTTCGCCCGTTCAGCTCCAGCACCACGGTGGCCTGGCCGAGGGCGGCCTTCTCAGCCGTCGCGGCCTGCATGCGATACTCCTTCAGCACAACCGGCTCGCGGGTCATCTCGTCGATCGCGCGGAAGGCTGCGTCCACGGGGCCGTCGCCGGATGCCTCCCGCTCCATCTCCTGTCCGCGGATAGCCAGCCGAACGCGAGCCCGCGGGGCTTCGTCGGAACCCGTCGAGGCGTGGAACGAGACGAGCTTGACCTTCTGGTGGTCGCTGCCGCGCTCGTCGGCCATCAGGGCGAAGAGGTCGTCGTCGTAGACCTCCTTCTTGGCGTCGGCCAAAGCCAGGAACCGCGGATGGATGTTCTCCAGCTCCTGCTGGGTTACCACGAAGCCGAGGGTCTCCAGCCTGTGCTTCAGAGCGTGCCGCCCAGAGCGCGCGGTGAGCACGATCTGCGTCTCGTCCGCGCCGACCTCTTCCGGCTGGATGATCTCGTAGTTCTTGCGGTGCTTCAGCACGCCGTCCTGGTGGATGCCGGAGGAGTGGGCGAAGGCGTTGGCTCCCACGACCGCCTTGTTCCTGGCGACCAACAGGCCGGTTAGCCGGCTCACCATCTTGCTGGTGCGGGTGAGCTCCCGCGTGACGATGTCGGTCTCGGCGCGGAAGTAGTCCCGCCGAACCTTCAGCGCCATCACGATCTCCTCGAGCGAGGCGTTGCCCGCGCGCTCACCGATGCCGTTGACGGTGCACTCGACCTGTTGCGCTCCGGCCTTGACGGCCGCCAGCGAGTTGGCCACGGCCATACCCAGGTCGTTGTGGCAGTGCACGCTGAGGATCGCCCGATCGATGTTCGGCACGTTCTTGCGGATGTCGGCGATCAGCCGGCCCCACTGCGACGGCACGGCCCAGCCGACGGTGTCGGGAACGTTCACCACGGTGGCCCCGGCGTCGATCACGGCTTCGATGACCTGGAACAGGTAGCGCCGGTCGCTCCGCGACGCGTCCTCGGTGGAGTATTGGACCTCGGGGCAGAGGGACTTGGCGTACCTCACCGCCTCCACGCCGATCTGGAGCACCTCCTCGCGGCTGCGGCGGAACTTGTGCGCCAGGTGGATGTCCGAGCTGCCGAGCACCACGTGGATCCGGGGCTTCTCCGCCACCCGGATCGCCTCCCACACGGCGTCGATGTCGGCCTTCACCGCCCTGGCCAGGGCCGTGATCGTCGGCCCCTTGACCTCTTTGGCCACCAGCTGCACGGCCTCGAAGTCGCCCGGGGAGGAGCACGGGAAGCCCGCTTCGATCACGTCAACGTTGAGCCTGGCCAACTGGTGGGCGATCTCCAGCTTCTCGTGGGTCGTGAGGCTGGCGCCCGGGGACTGCTCGCCGTCGCGAAGGGTCGTGTCGAGAATCTGAATCTTGCGCATCGCTGTTCGGAAACTCCTCTTCCCGTGGAGGGCCGTGGGGATACCGAACATTATACGGCAATGGCCGAGGCTCTGCCCCAAGGCCCGGGGCAGGTACAATTCAGCCTGCGGAAGGTCCCGCGCGGGGCCGGACCGGATCGGAGGAAAGGTGGCGAAGGCGACTCTCAATCTGACGGCGGGGAAGGAAGCGGTCAAGGAGCCGTGGCTCTGGCGGCTCGCCAGAGACTTTGGTGTGCAGGTGAACCTGGTCAAGGCCAACGTGGACACCGACTTCGGGTGGGTGCAGATCGAGCTGGAGGGGCCCGTCGAGGAGATCCAAAGGGCGACCGCCTGGCTGATGACCACGGGGTTGCACGTCGAGGCCCAGGAACGCGCCCTCGGGGCATGATCTTCGAGCTCGTCGAGCGGCCGGAGGATCTGGAGGAGTTCTGGGGCCGCGTGGCCGAGGAGGCCGCATCGGCCCGGCTATGGTACAAGCGGGACCTGAACCCTAGGCCGCTGGCCACAGGGCACCTCTGCGAGGAGATCCGCTTCGAAGGGGTCGGCGGGGAGGAGCTCTACGGCTGGTTCGCCTACCCCGCGGGCGCCCGCCGCGCGCCGGCGTTCCTCTGGCTGCCGCCCTACGGCCGCTCTTCCGTTCCACCCAACGAGTACGGCGTTCGGGAGGGTTTTGCGAGCCTGAGCTTCAACCACTTCGGGTTGCCCCCTTTCCACGAGGAGCGGTACAAGCCCTCGCAGGGCTACTTCGCCGAGGGGATCGACAGCCCGGAGACCTGGGTGTTCCGGCGGATGACGCAGAACGCGTACATCGCGGCAAGGGTCCTCCAGGCCTTGGTCGAGGTGGACGAGAATCGGATCGCGGCGGCCGGCATGAGCCAAGGGGGCGGGATGGCGGTATGGCTCGGCGCGATCTGCCCGATCGTGAGGGCCGTCTGCGCCGACATGCCGTTCCTCTGCCGAACGAGGGAGCTCGGCGCCCGCGACCTCCTGAGGTATCCGATCAAGGAGCTTCAGGACTACGCCGATTCGGTGCCGCTGGGCTATGAGAGGGTCTCCCACACGCTCAGCTACTTCGACACCACCCATCTGGCGCCGCTCTGCCGCGTTCCTACGCAGGTGAGCCTGGGCGAGAGGGATCCCGCGTCGCGGCCCGAACGGGTGGAGGCGCTGTACGAGGCCCTGCCCGGTCCGAAGAGGCTGATCCGGTATCCCGTTGGGCACGAGTGGACGCCCGAGATGGTTCCCAACAACCTCGACTGGATGCGGGTTCACCTTGGCTGAAGCGCCGAAGATCCTGGAGGTCGCTACCAGCCTCCGCGAGTGGGGAAGCATCGAGCGGTACGTGGTTTGGCTCGCCGAGGGGTTGCGAGGCCGCGGCTGGGAGACGTTGCTGCTCGCTGCTCCGGGCACGCCGGTGGCCGTTCGGGCCAAGGTCCCCGTGGCGGAGAGACGGCTGAGGGGTCGGAACGACTGGTTCGCCTTTCCGGCTCTTCGCAGCCTGTTCCGCGCCACCCGGCCGGAGATCGTGCACCTGCACTTCAGCCCGGATTACCTGGTGCCGGCGCTGGCGGCCCGAGCCGAAGGCTGTCGGGTGGTGGCCACGAGGCACCTGGCGTTGCCCTACGCCCGGCGCAAGGTGCTCGCCCTGAGCCGAAGGATCGACCGATGGATCGGCGTGTCCGAGGCCGTGAGGAGGGTGCTGGTCGAGAGCGGCTTTCCGGCGGACAGGGTCCATGCGGTGCTCTCCGGCGTGCCTGCTCTGGTGCCGACCTTGCCCCGGACCGAGGCCAGGCGTCGCTTGGGGCTGGGGGAGTCGGAGTGCGCCGTGGGCTTCTTCGGACGCCTGGTGGAGGAGAAGGGCCTTGGCCACGCCATCCGCGCCGCGCACCCCGGAGTCCCTTGGACCTTGCACGTGTTCGGAGACGGACCGCTGCGCAGGCGGCTCGAGGCGGAGGCGCAGGGCCGCCCCGTGGTGTTTCACGGCCGCACGGAGGCCGTCGCCGACGCCCTGCAGGCCATGGACGTCGTCGCGATCCCCAGCGTGTGGGAGGAGGCTTTCCCCTTTTCGGCGTTGGAGGCGATGTCGCTCGGCAAGCCGATCGTCGCTTCCAAAGTTGGCGGAATCCCGGAAGCGGTCGAGGACGGCCGAACCGGCCTGCTCGTCCCCAAAGCCGATGCGGAGGGGCTCCGAGAGGCGCTCAACGCTATTGGGCGCGATGCCGAGCGAAGGCGGGAAATGGGAGCGTGTGGGCTGGAGAAGTACAGGGAGAGGTTCACCCTCGACGCGATGATCGAACGGTACGACGCTCTGTTCTCAAGCTGGGTCGGGCGGGACTAGCCGCGCGCCGCCTCCCAGACCCGCAGCACTCGCTCCAGCAGGCCGCGGAGGTGACCCATCGGCCACTGCGTCGCCGCATCCGACAGCGCCTTCTCGGGGTTGGGGTGGACCTCGAGGAAGAGGGCGTCGATCCCGACCGCGGCCGCAGCTCGGCAGAGGGCGGGCACCGCCTCGCGAACGCCCCCGCTGGCCGTTCCGGCGCCGCCGGGTCGCTGCGTGGAGTGGGTGCCGTCGAAGCAGACGGGAACGCCCTGGCTCCGCATGACCTCGAGGCCATACATGTCCACGATCAGCGTGTTGTAGCCGAACGTGGTGCCCCTCTCCGTGAGGAGGACGCCGCTCGCGCCAGCCTTTCGCAGCTTCTCGACGATGTTGCGGGTGTCCCAAGGAGCGAGGAACTGGCCCTTCTTCACGTTGACCGGTCGACCCGTTGCCGCCGCGGCTTCCAGCAAGTCCGTCTGGCGGCACAGGAAAGCCGGGATCTGGACAAGGTCCACGGCCTCTGCGACCTCCCGACACTGCTCGGGAAGGTGAACGTCGGTGGTGGTCGGCGCCCCCGCCAGCCTCCCCGCTTCCGCGATCCAAGCCAGCGCCTCCATGCCAAAACCCCTGGCGGAGGCGGCGCTGGTGCGGTTCGCCTTGTCAAAGCTGGCCTTGAAGATGTAGCCGATGCCCAGGTCCCGGCAGATCTCCGCCACGGCGCCGGCCACGTCCAGACACAGCTGGCGCGACTCGGCGAGGCAGGGGCCGGCGATCAGCGTCGGTTGCCGGCCACCGATCTCCACTGCGCCCACCCGGCACACGTTCATCGCTTCCTTCCCGGAGTCGGCTTGGCGGGCGGTGAAGCCACGGCGAGCACCGTGCGGACCTCCACCTCCTGCGGCATGAAGCACTGGGTGTCGTCGCACTGCTGGAGGGACACCTTGAAGCGCAGAGGGTGCCTGCCGGGGTTCGGGGGAGCGACGACGGTGGCGTGGATCCGGACCGTTCCCTCGTACACCGACACGGGCTGAGGATCGGCCCCGAGCGAGCGAAGCTCGCCCGCTGGGTATTGGAAGGAGGCCTTCACGCCCTTCGGGGGGTTCAAGAGCTCCACGGAGAGCGGGATGAGCTCGGGGCGAGAGGGCGGGTTGGCGTAGGCGTGGAACCCGTCAGGGAGTTCGACGGAGATCGTGGCCCGGGCGGCTGCTAGGGGCGCGACCTTCGGCGCGGCCCAAGAGAGGGTCGCCTTCGGCACTGGGGGCGCCGCCAAGGCCGACAGGGCGACGATCGCGCCGAGACTAAGCATGTGCGGACCCTAGGCGGGGATCAAGCCCAGCCACTTCTTGACTTTGTAGACCGTGGTGTCGCGGTTCAGCATGGCGATCGCCTTGGTGAGCGGGACCTCCTTCGGGCACACCTTGACGCAGTTCTGGGCGTTTCCACAACCGGTGATGCCCTCCTCGGTGGTGAGGAACTCCAGTCTCTCGTGTGAGATCGCCGCGCCGACCGGGTGGAGGTTGAACAGCAACGCCTGGCCGAGGGCGGCGGGACCGACGAACTTCGACTTGTCGTTGAACTGCGGGCAGGCCTCGACGCAGCAGCCGCAAGTCATGCATCGGCTGAGTGCGTAGCGAAGCTGCCGGACGCGGTCGTCCTGCGGCGGAGCCATGCCGCGATCGTAGCTTCCGTCGATCGGCACCCAGGCGCGAACCTTCTTCAGGCTCTCGAACATCTTGCTGCGGTCCACGATGAGGTCCCGAACCACCGGGAACTTGCTCATCGGTTGCAGCGTGACCTCCAGAACGTCGCCGTTTGCGACGGCCACGTCGTCGATGAGCGCGGTGCAAGCTTGGCGCACGCCGCCGTTGATCACCATCGTGCAGGCGCCGCAGACCTCTTCGAGGCAGGCGCACTCCCACGCCGGGGGCGGCACGGTCTGCCCGTCGGCGGTCTTCGGGTTCCGCTGAACCTCCTGCAGAGCGGAGATGACGTTGAGGTTGGCCTTGTATGGAATCTCGAACGTCTGCCAAGTCTTGGCCCCGTCCCGGCCTTCTTGGCGCTGAATCTTGAGTCGGATGGTCTTCGCCATGGCTCTCGCTGCTCCCATGATATCCTACCGGCGGGGTGGTCCGCTCGTCGGCGAGCCCCGCTGGTACACTCACCGGAGTATGGAGACCGCCGTGGACCTTGGAACGCGGGACTGCGTGGAGATCCTGGGGTTTCCCGTCGATCGGGTCGGCGTCGACGAGGCGATGGAGCGGATCGCCAGGTTCGTCCGGGAGGGCGAGCCCCGCGTGGTGGTGACGGCCGACGCGGCAGGCCTCGTGCTGGCTCAGGAGGATCCGGAGTTCGCGAGCATCGTCCGGCAGGCGGACCTCGTGACCCCCGACAGCGTCGGCGTTCTGTGGGCCGCGCGAAGGGTCGGCAAGCCGATCGGCCACAGGGTCAGCGGCGTGGACCTCGTCGACCTGGTGTGCCGGCGCAGCTCGGAGGAGGGATGGAGGGTGTTCCTGTTGGGCTCCGCACCCGGCGTGGCCGAGATGGCCGCCGAACAGTTGCGGCTTCGGCACCCCGGATGCAACATCGTCGGAACACGGCACGGCTACTTTCCGGCCGACAGCGACGAGCTGGTGGCAAGGGAGATCGCCGCGGCGCGCCCGGACGTGCTGTTCGTGGCGATGGGGATGCCTAGGCAGGAGAAGTTCATCTGGGTCACCCGCTCCATCATTCGGGCGAAGGTTGCGATGGGGGTTGGCGGTAGCTTGGACGTTCACAGCGGACGCGTTCGGCGGGCGCCGCGCTGGGTGCAGAGGCTCTGCCTGGAATGGCTTTGGAGGTCGCTGCTCAACCCGAAGAAGCTGTCCAAAGCGAAGCATCTTCCCGTCTTTCTCTGGCGCGTCTTGAGGTACAGACCATGAGGATCTACACGGGCACCGGGGACGACGGCGAGACCGGTCTGATCGGAGGCGGTCGCGTTCCGAAGTCCAGCGCCACGACGCGGGCGATCGGCGGGATCGACGAGGTCAATGCGTTCCTCGGCTGGGCTCGCGTGGTCGCCAGCGACCCGGCGGTCTCGAAGACCATCGAATGGGTGCAGCAGCGCCTGTTCTGCGTGGGAGCGGAGCTCGCCTCGCCACCCGACCGGACCTCGCCGAACCCGGTCACAGAGGAGGACGTGCGCCGGCTGGAGCAGTCGATGGACGACTTGGAGTCCGTCGTGGAGCCTTTGAGGAACTTCATCCTGCCGGGTGGGTGCGAGTCGGCGAGCCGCCTCCACGTGGCGAGGGCGGTCTGCCGCCGCGCGGAGAGGGACGTCTGGGCGTGGGTGGAGGAGACGGGCCGGCGCAAGGAACCCGCGGTGTTCGTCAACCGCCTGGCGGACTGGCTGTTCATGGCCGCGCGCGCCGAGAACGCCCAGTCCGAGACGCCCGAGGTGATCTGGAAGGAACCGAGGAGCTGAGCTGGATGAGTCTCACGGTCGCGATCGCAGGGTTGCTCATGCTGCAGACCCCACAGGCCGGGCCCAAGCCCTCCGAGCTGATCTCGAAGTCGCTGGCGCGCTACGCCGCGGCCAGGACGATCGTCGGCACCATCAAGCTGACCCAAGCCGCGGCGGGGCAGGCGGGGACGATCACCACAACGTTCCAGCTGCAGAGGCCAGACAAGCTGTACATCCGTCAGGTCCAGGAGAAGGTTCCTCCGCGGGTCTGGTTGGTGACCTGCGACGGCAAGGGGTTCACCTACGACCTACCCGTCGAGACGGAGGGCCGCAAACCGGCCCGCCTCTATGAGCCGATGGTCCGGGAGACCGGCAAGCTGACCGTGCAGGACGTCTACCGGGCCACGGTGGCCAGCATAGGCGACCGCAGCGCCCCCTTGGACATCGCGGTCGGGCACAAGGAGGACCTGCGCTTCATCACCGGCCAGTGGGCGTCCCTGTCCTACGCCGGGCAATCCGAGCTGAGGGGAGTGCCGTGCCACAAGATCAAGGGCCTCTGGCGCGAGTTCCCCGGGGGGCCGATCGTCGGGCGGTTCGAGCTCTTTCTGGACGACCAGAGCCTGATCCGTCGGTACGCCATCGAGCAGGCGATCCAGGTGCAGCCGAACCAGCCGCCGCTCCAAGTGGTCAGCGTTTGGGACGTGGACCTGAAGCTGGACGCCGACGTGGACCCGGCGCTCTTCCGGCTCGTGCGGTGACGCCGTGGGCGACGGTTCAACTTGGGTTGTGCTCTCGGGCCGAATCCGGGTATCCCGGCGGTGTGGACTCCAACGCTCGCAGCGCTAGAACGATGGCCGACGTGCGCCAGGGCATGGTCGCCCGGGTGGCGTCGGTCGACGAGGCCGCGCCCGAGTCCCGTCGCTTCCAAGAAATGGGTCTGACGCCTGGGACGCTCTTCCGGGTGCTCAAAGTGGCTCCCCTGGGCGACCCGATCGAGATCGAGCTGCGCGGGTTCCGGCTGGTTCTCCGCAAAGGCGAGGCGAGGTTCATCCGCATCGAACCGATGGAGGCACCGCGTGTTTGAAGGTGGGCCGGTTCCTGTGCGAACGCTTCACGTCGCCCTGGTTGGCAATCCGAACGCCGGCAAGACCTCGGTGTTCAACGCCCTGACCGGCGCCAGGCAGAAAGTCGGCAACTATCCGGGCGTGACGGTCGAGCGCTGTTGGGGCGAGCTGGAGGTGGACGGCCGACGGATCCGGCTCGTGGACGTCCCGGGACTGTACAGCATGAACCCGGAGTCCGAGGATGAGGAGGTCGCGGTCAGCGCGATCCGCGGCGAGGTGTGCGGAGAGCCGGAGCCCGACGTTCTCGTGTTCGTCATGGACGGCTCCAACCTCGAGCGAAACCTCTACCTGTTTTCGGAGATCGTTCATCTGGGCAAGCCGATGGTGGTCGCCCTGACGATGACCGACCTCGTGAGGAAGGAGGGCCACCGCCTGAGCGTGCAGCGATTGAGCCGCGAGCTCGGGGTGCCGGTCGTGCCGGTGGTGGCGCACAGGAGAGTCGGAGTCCGCCGCCTGGTGCGCGCCATCCTGGATGCGCCGGGGGGCGGCTTCCCGATCCCGAAGGAGGAGTGGACCTCGATCGCCGCCCGCTACGACTGGGCGCACCGCGTGGCCAAACAGGCGTTGGGCGAGACGCACCACGGCCTGAGACGGAAGACCACCGACCGCCTCGACCGATGGCTCACGCACCGGGCGGTCGGGCTGCTGGTGTTCTTCGCGATCTTCTATTGCGTGTTCCAGGCGATCTACACGCTCTCTCAGCCGCTGATGGACCTGATCGGCGGGGCGTTCGACTCGCTGTCCGCCTGGGTCGGCGGGCTGCTCGAGCCGGTGCCCGTCCTGCGGTCGCTGGTGGTCGACGGGGTCCTGGCGGGCGTGGGAACGGTCCTGACCTTCCTGCCGCAGATCCTCATCCTTTTCTTCTTCATCGGGGTGCTGGAAGGAACGGGCTATCTGGCTCGCGCGGCGTTCATGATGGACCGGTTGCTGAGCTGGTGCGGCCTGAACGGCCGAGCGTTCATTCCCTTGTTGAGCAGCTTCGCGTGCGCCGTGCCCGGCATCATGGCGACCCGCGTGATGCCCGACCGCAAGAGCCGGCTGGCCACGATGCTGATCGCGCCCCTGATGAGTTGCAGCGCCCGGCTGCCGACGTACATGCTGCTGATTGGCGCCGTGGTGGAGCCGCGTTTCGGACCCGTCTGGGCTGGGGTGACGCTGTTCGCCATGCACCTGGTGGGGTTGGCTTTCGCCGTGCCGATCGGCTGGCTGCTGAACCGCAAGGTGCTGCGTGGCCGGAGCCTCCCGTTCCTGATGGAGCTGCCTCCCTACCAGATGCCGAAATGGCGCGACGTGGGCCTGGGGATGTACCTGAAGGCACGATCCTTCGTGCGGACGGCGGGGACCATCATCGTCGTGATGTCGGTCGCCGTTTGGGCGCTGCTGTATTTCCCCCGCAGCGGGAAGACGGTTCGGCGTCTGGAGGCGGAGTACGCGTCCTCGGCACGGGCGGCCGCGTCGGTGGACGCTTACGTTCAGCGGGGTTTGATCGAGCAGTCGTACCTCGGCCGGATGGGCGCGGGTCTGGAGTCGGTGTTCGGACTGGCCGGCTTCGATTGGCGGCTTTCCACCGCGCTGTTGGCTTCGTTCCCGGCCAGGGAGGTAGCCGTCTCGACCCTCGGCGTGATCTTCAACCTCGGCGACGGGGTGGACGGGGAGTCGAGGGATCTGCGGGCGGCGCTGGTGGAGGCGAGGAGGCCGGACGGATCGCCGCTGGTGACGCCCTCGGTGGCCGCGGCGTTCATGGTGTTCATGGCTCTGTGTTGCCAGTGCATGGCCACGCTCGCCACGGTGCGCAAGGAGACCGGGTCCTGGCGTTGGCCGGTGTTCCTGTTCTCGTACATGACGCTGTTGGCCTATCTGGCCTCCGTCGCGACCTACCAGGTGCTCTCCCGCGTGCTGGGATGATGGCGGACCTTCGAGGGCTCACGAGCGCAGGGCTCGGAGTCTTTCCACGGCCCTCGCGAGGGTACGGCCGAGATCGCGGGCGGACTCGGGCGTGTTGCCGGGGCCGAAGCTGATGCGCACCGTTCCGCGGGCCAGCACGTCGGGCACGCCCATCGCGAGGAGCACGGGGCTCGGCTCTGTGGAGCCGGACGAGCAGGCGGGTCCCGCGCTCACGGCATAGCCCTCGGCGTCCAGCTCGATCACCAGGGCCTCTCCCTCCAGGCCGAGGAAGCTGACGCTCAGGATGTGCGGAACGACGGTTTCGCCGCCGTTGACGAAGTGGTCCGGCACGCGTCGAAGTTCCTCCAGGACGATGGCCCTCAGCTCCGCCGCCCTCTCCCACGCTCCGCTCCTCTCCTGCGTGGCGATGCGGCAGGCCTCGGCGAATCCGACGATGCCGGCGACGTCCAGAGTGCCTCCCCGCCGGCCCGACTCCTGCCCACCGCCCAGAATCAGCGGCCTCTCGAGGGGGTAGCGGGAGAAGAGCGCGCCGACCCCCAGGGGCCCTCCGATCTTGTGCGCGGAGAAGGCGGCCCAGTCAGCGTCGGCGGCAGGCTCGTCCAGCTTGCCGAGAGCCTGGGTGGCGTCGACGAAGAGCCGGAAGGGCGTCGGAGCGGCGTCCCGAGGGCGGAAGATCGTTCCGGTCTCGTTGCTCACGGAGAGGTGCGCGACCAGGACGTCGCACGGGCCGACCCCGGGCGGCAGGCAACGCGTTCCGGCGTTGGATAGCACTCGGAACCCGAGCCGGGCGGCCGGCTCGCGCACGGCGCTGTGCTCGAACGGCGACACCCAGCCCGGCGCCGCCTGCTGTAGGGCCGTCGCGCACGCCTCGGTCGAGCCGGAGACGAACACCACCTGTTCCGGGGACTCGGTGCCCAGCGCTTCGGCCACGGCCTCCCGCGCCTGTTCGACGGCCGCCCTCGCCTGACGCCCCCAAGAGTGGATCGAGTGCGCGTTGCCGAACCGTTCGCCCAGCCAAGGAAGCATCGCCCGGAGGACTCTCGGGTCCAGCGGCGAGGTGGCGGCGTGGTCGAAGTACCGGTCGAGCATAGCGGGCATGTCGTTCCCTCGCCATAATGTACGCGAAGGCCCGAGAGCCGTTCGGGCCAGGGATGCCCCATGCGCAGTCTGCTTCTCCGATTCCTCGTTGTTCCGCTCCTCCTCGCGTCCGGGTCGGCGGTCGCCTCGGCGCAGAGCCGGCGCGAGATCGAACGGGCGATCGGGGCGGTCAAGCCCGCCTTGGTGCGGATCCTCGTCGCCGGCGTCGAGTACCAGCAGGGCCGGGAGGAGAAGTCGGAGAGCGCGGGTAGCGGGGTGATCGTTCGCCCCGAGGGTTACGTGGTGACCAACCACCACGTGGCGGGCTGGGCCAAGCGGCTCGTCGTGACCTTGGCGGACCGCACGGAGGTGGAGGCGGACCTCGTCGGCACGGACCCGCTGACGGACATTTCGGTGCTCAAGCTACGCCCGAGGCCCCAGGGGCCGTATCCCTTCGCGCGGTGGGGCGACTCCTCCAAGCTCCGGGTCGGGGATCCGGTGCTGGCCATGGGCAGCCCGCTGGCGCTCACGCAGTCGGTCACGCAGGGCATCGTGAGCAACACGGCGATGGTGATGCCGGATCTGCTGGGCAGGGTGGACCTGTCCTTGGACGGTGAGGATGTCGGCAGCATGGTGTTGTGGCTCGGGCACGACGCCAGGATCCAGCCGGGCAACTCGGGCGGCCCGCTGGTGAACCTGGCCGGCGAGGTGGTGGGCATCAACGAGCTCGAGTACGGCCTCAGCGGGGCGATCCCCAGCAACCTAGCCCGGAAGGTCGCGGACCGCCTGATCGCCGACGGCAGAGTGGTTCGCGCCGACCTCGGCTTGCGCGTGCAGCCTCTGCTCAAGAGCCTCGGGCGGGAGAAGGGCGCGCTGGTGAGCCGGGTGGTGAAGGGTTCCCCCGCGGCGCAGGCCGGACTCCTGCCGGGAGACATCCTGCTGAGCATCGGCGGGACCGAGACCAACGTTCGCTTCCCGGAGCAGGTGCCGCCCTTCAACGGCTTCGTGGCGTCCCTTCCGGTCGGGCAGACGGCGGAGGTCGCCTTCGAGCGCGGCGGCAAGGTGCAGCGAGCGAAGATCGCGCCGGTGGAGCGGGAGAGCCGACTGGTGCGTCCCTTGGCCATCAAGCGGATCGGCCTGGTGGTACAGGACCTCACCCGCAGCGAGGCGCAGGCTCTTGGTCGCCAGACTCCAGAGGGTGCAAAGGTTCAGAGCGTGCGCCCCGGTGGGGTGGCGGGAAGCCTGAAGCCGCAGCTCCGCGAAGGCGACATCGTCGTGGCCGTCGGCAACCAGCCGGTGCGGAACTCCAAGGAACTCCGCGAGATCCTCGAGGCGACGGTGCAGCCGGAGAAGATGCCGCTGGTGCTGGCGCTGACGTTCGAGCGCGGCAGCGAGCAGATCGTTTCGGTCGCGAAGGTCGAGCGGCTGGACGGACAGGACACCAGCCTGGAGGCTCGCAAGGCGTATCTGGGGGTGAGCACCCAGGTCTTGGTTCCCGAGCTCGCCGCCGTGTTGGGCGTGGAGGGCCGCAAGGGGTTCCGCGTGACGGCGGTCGCGAGCGGCTCGCCGGCGGAGAAGGCCGGGCTGAAGGTCGGCGACCTGATTCTCGCCGTGGACGACCAACCGTTGGAGGCCTCGCGGCCCGAGGACGCCGAGGAGCTGACCGAGACGATCCGTCAGTACGACATCGGCGCAGAGGTGGAGCTGAAAATCTGGCGCCAAGGGCCGCAGACGGTGAAGGCGACCCTGGGTTCGTCCCCGACGTCGCCGCGAGAGCTGCGACGGCACCGCGACGAGGATTTCGAGTTCACCGTCCGCGACCTCACCGTGCAGGACCGCGACGGCAAGCGGCTGGGAGGGGTCCAAGGCGTGCTCGTCGAGGATGTCGCCTCGGGGGGCTGGGCGGCCTTGGGCAAGCTGTCCGCCGGCGACGTGATCCTGAGCGTCAACGGCCAGGCTGTGGCGGACATCGACGGTTTCCGCCAAGCGATGGCCGACCAGAAGGCCCGAAAGTCCAAGTTCGTCGTCCTGCGTGTGCTTCGGGGCACGGACGAGATGTTCATCGAGATGGAGGCGGACTGGTCCGCGTCCCAATAGGAGAACCATGAGAACCATCATCACCGCCGCCGCGCTCGGATGGGCGCTCTCGTCGTACGCCTGGGCCCAGGACGCGGCCACCTCGGAAGCAGGGCGCCAACTGGCAAAGAAGGTCGCGGACGCCATCGTCACGGTCCGCGTCGCCACGAAGATGACCATGACGTTCGAGGGTGAGTCGAGCAACCAGGAGCGCAAGTCGGAGTCCCAGGGCTTGGTTGTGGACGCCAAGGGCTCGACCATCGTTCCGCTCTCCAACCTCGATCCCTCGGCGCTGTTCGCGGCGATCGGCGGCGAGGGGATGTCGATGAAGACGGATATCACCGACGTCAAGCTCGTGCGGTCCGACGGGACGGAGATTGACGCGAAGATCGTCCTGCGGGACAAAGACCTCGACCTCGCCCTGCTGGTGCCGACCAAGCAGCCCGCCGCGTCGTTGGCGTTCGTGAACCTCGCCGAGGCGGGATCGGCGGAGGCCCTCGACCCGGTGTTCGTGTTCAGTCGGCTTGGCCGGGTCGCCAACCGCGCTCTCTACCACCGGGTGACGTTCATCGGGTCCGTGATCGAGCGGCCACGCAAGCGGTACGTGGTGGAGATGGGCCAGCTTTCGAGCGAGGTCGGGTCGCCGGTTTTCGACCGCACAGGGAAGTTGCTGGGCCTGATCACGCTGCGCGCCGCCACGGGCGGAGCGGCGGATGCCGGCGACGCGACAGGCCGAAACTCCGTGCTGCCGATGGTGGTGCCGTCCGCCGACCTGCTGAAGTTCGTGTCTTCCGCGGCGGCGGCCCCTGCCAAGTGACGGCCGTCTAGGCGAAGGCCCGTCGCAGGGCCTCCAGGATTCTGCGGTTCGAATCGGCGTCCTTGATAGCGGTTCGGATGTGGTCGTCTCGGAACCGGGGGCTGAGCGAGTCGCAGTTGCGGAGAAACACGCCCAGCTCCCTGCACCGGCGGACGACCTCGGCCGCGCCAGGGCGGCCGACCCTGAAGAGCAAGAAGTTCGTGACAGACGGATAGACGGCCTCGACGCCGGGCAGCGCGGCGAGCTCCAGCTCCAGATGCCGCCGGCTCTCCTCGGTGCTCTGACGAACTGAGGCGTAGTACTCGGGGTCGCGGAGCGCCTCGACGGCCGCGACCTGGGCGACCAGCCCGACGGACCACGGCGGACTCATCGGCTCGAGCGACGCGATCCACTCAGGGTTGGCCACCAGGTATCCAACCCTTAGGCCGCTGAGGGCGTAGAACTTCGACATCGACTTGGCGACGACCACGCGGCGGTCCCGCGCGGCGATCGCCTCGCAGCACCAGCCCTCGGGGGCGAAGTCCACGTACGTCTCATCGATCCAGACCCTGCACGCGGGGGGCAGTAGGCGCAGCAGGCGCTCCATCCCCGGGCCATCCAGGCCGTTGCCCGTCGGGCTGTTCGGATTGACCATCACCAGAAGGCTGGCCTCGCGGCATTCGGCGGCAAGGCGCTCCGGGTCGGGCCGGAAGCCGTCGGCGGCGGAGAGCCGGTGCCGCACGACGCGGCAACCGATCACGCGCTCCAAAATGTGGGAGTACTCCACATACATCGGGTCCAGCAGAACGGCCAGGCTGTCCCGGCGCGCCAGCGAGGGAAACGCCAAGTACATCAGGCTGGAGGTGCCGGAGCCGAGCAGAATCGCTTCCTCGGGGATGCCGCGCGTTCGGGCGATCACCCTCCGAAGCCCCTCGCCGTGCGTCGGGGGGCTGGTCCGCATCAGCCACGGCAACCAGCGGCGGACCTTCTCGACCGCCCGCGGGCTGGGGTCGTACCAGGCGTCCAGAACGTCGGCCGAGACGACGGAGCCGCTCCGGCTGAGGTCCTCGAACTCCTCGCCGATCGCCTTGAAGAAGTCGCCGCCGTGCACCGCGTGCTTCGCAGAGTCCATACCTGTAGTTTCGCACCAAGCGGGGCGTTGTCGGCGCCATGGCGTACAATGACCGCCCATGATGGTTTGGAGTTTGGCGACGATGGCGCTTGGATCGACGCTCGTCGGGCAGGCGGAGCCGATCGTGCTCGACCGTGGCCTGGCGATCCCTCGGGTGACGGTAGCCGGTCGGAACGCCGCCCCCACGGACCTGATCGCGGATCTGCTGGTTCGGAACCGGCTCGGCACGCCGCGGGCGGGGGAGAAGCTGGCCTCAGATCGAGGCGAAGCGGAGTGGCGGGAGGTTGCCGCCGGGGAGCAGGGGTTCGACCAGCGTGCGTTCCAGAGCGGCTATCTGCTCTGCACGGTGGATCTTCCATCCGAAGGCACGTACCTTCTGCGGGCTTCCGGGCACGGGATGGTCTATGTGAACGGCGAGCCGCGAGGCGGGGACGTGTACGGGTACGGCTATCTCAACCTGCCGGTGGCCCTGCGCGAGGGGCGCAACACGTTCCTGTTCTCGGCGGGCCGGGGTCAGCTCGCGGCCAAGCTGGTTCCCGCGCCGGCCGGCCTGTGGCTGGACGTCTCCGACCCCACGGTGCCCGACCTGCTCACCAGCGAGGCCGGTCGCAGCGTCTGGGCGGCCGTCGTGGTGCAGAACACGAGCGCCAGCGCCGTGCGGGACGCAGTCCTGGAATGCGCGCTGGGTGGACGGACCCTGCGGACGAGGCTTCCAGCGATCCCCCCGATCGCCGCGCGCAAGGTGCCGTTCCGGGTTCCCGTGCCGAAGGATGCGAAGCCCGGTGCGGTCCAGGCGCGGCTCACCTTGCGTTGGGACGGCAGGAAGTCCGAGGCTCAGAGCTTGCCGCTGCAGGTCGTCCTGCCCAAGCAGGTCCATCGGCGGACGTTTTTCAGCAGCGTCGACGGGAGCCTGCAGTACTATGCCGTCACCCCTTCGCAGAAGCCGGGGCCGGACAACGCGCTCGTGCTGTCGGTGCACGGCGCGAGCGTCGAGGCCATCAGTCAGGCGCGCGCATACCGCCCGAAGGACTGGCTGACCCTGGTCGCCGCGACGAACCGCCGGCCGTACGGGTTCGACTGGGAGGATTGGGGGCGTATGGACGCCCTGGAGGTGCTGGGGATCGCCAAGCGGGCCTACCCGCACGACCCGAGTCGGGTGATCCTCACGGGCCACAGCATGGGCGGCCATGGCACGTGGCACATCGGACTGACGCACCCGGACCTGTTCGCGGCGATCGGCCCTGCCGCGGGCTGGATCAGTTTCCGAACCTATGCGGGCCTGGTGGACCCGGGCAAGCCGGAGGACCCCGTCGCGTCGCTGCTGCGTCGTGCGGGGACGCCCAGCGACACGCTCGGACTGGTGCGCAACGCGCTGCACTACGGCGTGTACATCCTGCACGGCAACGCCGACGAGACGGTCCCGGCGACGGAGGCGCGCCGCATGCGCGAGGTTCTCTCTGCGTTCCACCCCGACCTCCAGTACTACGAGAAGCCGGGCGGCTCGCACTGGTGGGGCGACGACTCGGTGGACTGGCCGGGGATGTTCGCGTTCTTCCAGGACAGGCGCATTCCGGATCCCTCCCAGGTGAGGCGGGTTGAGTTCGTGACGGCGAACCCCGCCGTGAGTTCCCGCAGCAACTGGGTGGAGGTGCTCCAGCAGGAGCGCTGCCTGGAGTTCTCCTCCGTGGTGTTCGAGCGGGTCGGCGATCGGATCGAGGGCACCACGTCGAACGTCGCCGCGTTGGCGTTCGACGTTGGCCGAATGGATGAGCGGCCGTCGTCGGTCGCGATCGACGGCCAGACCCTGCGGTTGGCGGCAAAGGGCGCGCGGGCCTTTCTGCTGAAGACCGGGGGCGTTTGGCGGGTGACGGGCCAGCCGGCACGCTGGGAGAAGGGGCAGCACCGCGGAGGACCGCTGAAGCTGGCCTTCCAGAGGCACATGGCGTTCGTGTTCGGCACGTCGGGCACGCGGGACGAGAACGCCTGGTCGTTCGCCAAGGCGCGGTACGACGCGGAGCAGTGGCAATACCGTGGCAACGGAGCCGTGGACCTGATTCCGGACACCGAGGCGACGGCCGAGCGGCTGAAGGGCCGGAACGTGATCCTTTACGGCAACGAGCGGACGAACGTCGCGATTCGGCGCTTCGTGGACCCGAAGTGTCCGATCCGCGTGGACCGGGGAGCCCTTGCCGTGGGAGACCGAGCCTGGAGGGGTGGCGGTTACTCGGTGCTGTTCGCGTATCCCAAGGCGGGCGAGGACGAAGGGATGGCGGTGGTGGTGGGCGGCACCGACGTCGTCGGCATGCGCCAGACGGACCGCTTGCCGTACTTGGCTCCGGGCATCGCCTACCCGGATTGGACGGTGTTCGGCCCCGGCTACTGGCGCGAGGGCGTCTCGGCGATTCTCGCCACTGGGTTCTTCGCCAACGACTGGCGGCTGGATCCGAGCCAGTCGGCTTGGCGCTGAGCCCTCCGTTGCGGGAGGCCCCGGCGCGAGCCGGGGCCCTCTGAGCCAACGGAGCGGAGGGGGCGGCCTTGCGGCCGCCCCTCCGTGGGTTCTCGGCAGGCGGTCAGCGGGCGAGGCGGACGGTGACCTCTCCCTTGGATCCCGGCCGAAGCTCTACGGTGGCTTCCGCGGTCGTGTTGCCCTTCCGCACCGTGACCACGTGGGTGCCGTAGAACGCACGCACGGAGGCCCGTCCCGCGCTGGAAGTCTTCCGGGTTTCGTTCGTCCACCAGCGCTTCTTGACGAGCTCCTCGAAGACCTTCATGCCCGGCCTCCAGCTCCAGTCGCGCCGGATCATCGCGCCACCACGATCGGCCAGCCAGTGCGAGCCTTCCCAGAAGCCCCACATCACGAACCCGACGACTTTCGGGTGGCTGAAGGCGGCGGTGAGGTAGTCGCGCACGAACCGGGCCTGAACGTCGTCGTTGAACGTCGAGAAGTCGAACTCCGTGATCTCGACGTTGCATCCGGTTTCGCGGGCGACCTCGTCCCAGATCTCCCAGCACCGGTCCGGGCGGGTCGCCGGGAGTCCGAGGTGCGCCTGGTCGCCGAAGATGTCGATCGGGTTGCCGGACTGGCGGACCCGCTTGGCCAGCTCGATGGCCTTCTTGCGGTGCGCGGGCCCCGTGGCCGCCTCGGTGGTGATGGAGAAGTCGTTGTAGGCCAGCAGAACCTTGGGATCGGCCTCTCGGGTGAGCCGGAACGACCTCTCGAACCATTCCCAGCCGATGTCGTCCCAGAACCTCGTGTTCGTGACGGCCTCGTTGACGACGTCCCACACGTACACCCGACCCTTGTAGCGCCCGGCCTGTTCGGCGATCCTTTGCCGCAGCGCTTGGATCTTGCCTTCCTTGTCCAAGTCCCCGACGAAGCGGGGCAGGTTGCTGTAGTCGCCCCAGACGAGGCAGTGGCCGCGGATGTCGAACCCGCGGGCCTTCAACCAGCGGATGGCCTCGTCGATCGCCTGCTGGTTGATCCCCCAGTCGACCGCTTGCCACTTCAGGTCGTTTTCGAAGGTTACGGTGTTGAACAGCCTCGTGAGGACCTCGCGGAACCGGTCGCCGTCGGGGGAGCGCTCCACGACGCGCGCAGCGGGCACCGCCGTGCCGAAGCGGAACGCGTGCCGCTTCTGCACCACCCTGACCTCGGCGTCGGGCACCGGTCGTCCTCGGGAATCGACGACGCGCACCACGAGATCGCCCTTGCGGATGCGGTCGATGCGCCTGTCCGCCTCGCGGTACCAAGTGGCCGGCGGGTCGCCCGCAGGATACAGAACCAGCGTCTCTTGGATCGCGCCGGCGGGAGGGTTGGGGCCGAGGTTCGACACGCGGACCCCGGCGATCTCGACGGTTCCGCTGGAACCACCGAAGAAGAACTTCAGCTGGGTCTGGCCCGGTTCATAGTCCCGACCGACCCGACCCGCGAACCGAAACTCACGCCACTCGGGTCCCGGGCTCGCCACCGCAGAGAGGAACTTGGTGTGCGGCTCCGAAGCCTGCTCGAAGATGAACGTCGTCGGGCATCGCTGCGGGCTGCGGAGCCATGCCCGGAAGTAGATCGTGTCGCCCCTGCGTACGGGATGATTGACCAGCCGGCCGAGCTGGATGCTCCACGGAGTGGCACCCGGCTCGGAGCGGAAGGACACGCGGAGGCTCTTTCGGAACGGGATGCCCGAGACGTCGAAGTTGACGGCCGACTCGAGGCCCACGGCGGTCCAAGCCGTGGCGTCGAGGTCGCGATCGCCGTCGATCCAGTTCACGGGCGGCGCCAAGGCCGCGGCCAGGACGAGGGTTGTCAGCATCGTTGCACCTCGGGGCTTATGCTACCCGGCGGGTTCATCCATTAACGACAGATTTCGGCGGTGCTTTGGCTTCCTCTCGGACGTATCCTAGTTCTGACGGGGGTGGATCGGGGTGATCCGGATCGTGGGAATCCAGAGGTCTGAGGATCCGAGTCGGGAGTTCGTTCTGCTTCAGAACCAGGGTTCGCGGCGCCTGACGCTGAGGGGCCACGGCGTCGTGCCCGAGCACGCCATCGAGACCGGCGGGTTCGAGGGTGTGTTCTTTCTGCAGGACGACGTTCTGATCCCGCCGGGGATGTTCGTGGTTTTGAAGACCGGCTTCGGACAGAACCGGTGGGGCCGCACCAAGGATGGGACCCACGTTTACTTCTGCCACATGAACCGAACGGAGCCGGTTTGGCTGTACGTGCGCGGTCCGGTGCACGTGCTCGCCACGCAGCACACGTTCGTCGAGCGAGACACCTACGCGCTGGTCTGAGGCGGGTTGCCCGCGGGGTTGATGCGGTTCATCGCCCGCTCGATCCCTTCCTTCAGAACCCACTCGCATCCTTGGGCGGCGAGTTCGACGGCGCGGCGCACCTCGGGCAGCTCGTCCGGCGTGAACTTTCCCAAGACGTGGTCCACGGCCGCTCCGGGGTCGGCAGATCCGATCCCGACCTTGAGCCGAGGGTAGTTCTGGCTGCCGAGGACCTGGATGATCGACTTGTGGCCGTTGTGGCCGCCGGCGCTGCCCTTGGGCTTGAGCCGAACCCGCCCCAGCTGCAGGGCCATGTCGTCCGCCACCACAAGGACCCTCTCCGGCGGCACGCCGTGTTCTCGGACGAACCCGCGGACGGCCTCTCCGCTCAGGTTCATGAAGGTCAGGGGCTTCACGAGCAGCGCGGGGACGCCCTCGATCTGCCCGAGTGCGAACATCGCCCGGTGCTTGGCCTTCGCCAGCTTCAACCCGTGCCTCCGGGCGAGCTCCTCGACGACGAGAAAGCCGACGTTGTGGCGCGTGTTCGCATATTCCGGACCAGGGTTGCCGAGGCCGACGATCATCCACTCCGGTGGCAGTGCCGGGTCGCGGGGCTTGCGGAACCACCTCATCGCGAGTTGGAGGACACAGAGGGAGGCTCCGGGGACAGGCCGGCGTCGGGAGCCAGCGTGCCCTGAGCCATCAGGCCGAGCAGAACCAGGCCGAGCAGGATGCGGTAAGCGACGAAGGGTGCCAGGCTCCGAGTCTGGAGCCAGCGGATGAGGAAGGCGATCGACGCATACCCGACGACGAACGCCGCGGCGTTCGCCCAGAGGACCGCAGACCATCCCAGGTCTGCGAGGTGCGCCCGCTCGCTCCAGACTTCGAGCACCGCGGCGGCGAACACGCTCGGGACCGAGAGCAGGAAGGAGTAGCGGGCGGCGGCCGCCCTGTCGAACCCGCACAGCATCGCCCCGGCGATGGTGCTGCCGCTACGGCTGGCTCCTGGGATCAGGGCGATCGCTTGGAACAAACCGACCCAGAGCCCGTCGATGGGCCTGGCGTCCGCCTCGCCTCGGTTGCGCTTGCCCCAGCGGTCGGCTAGGGCCAGAACGATGCCCATCAGGATCAGCGCCCCCGCCACGACGTACAGCGATCGCAGGTCGCGCTCGATGGGACGCTTGAAGGCCAGCCCGAACACCACGATCGGGATCGTTCCGATGAAGATGCCCCAACCGATGCGTGCGTCGGCGGTGTTCCTCGCGCTCCTGTCGTGGAGGCTGCGGAACCACGCTCCGAAAGCGTGGAGCAGCTCGCGGCGGAAGTAGATCAGAACGGCCAGCAGGGTGCCGAGCTGGATCACGGCGGTGAACGCCGCACCGGGGTCGGGCCAGGAGAGCAGAGCCGGAAGCACTCGAATGTGCGCAGTGCTGCTGATCGGTAGGAACTCCGTCAGCCCTTGCACGATGCCGATGAGGATCGCCTCTAGTGTGCCCATTCATCGACCTCCGGAGCGTTCTGGCCCAGGAACCTCAGGACCGCGCAGGCCGTGCGCTCGGCGGCCTTGCCGTCGCCGTAGGGGCTGACAGCCTGGGCCATCGCGGCGTAGGCCAAGGGGTCTTCGAGCAGCCGCGCTGCCTCGGCGAAGACCCGCTCCTCGTCGGTGCCGACCAGCTTGGCCGTCCCGGCCTGCACGCCCTCGGGGCGTTCCGTGGTTTCGCGCAGGACGAGCACTGGCACGCCGAACGCCGGCGCCTCCTCTTGCACGCCTCCGGAGTCGGTGAGGATGAGCGTGGCGCGCTGCATCAGCTTGACGAAGCGCGCGTACTCCGGCGGTTCCATCAGAACGGTTCGCGGGGCATCGCCGAGGATGGGTTGGAGCGTCTCCCGGACGATCGGGTTGCGGTGCATCGCGACGGCGACGAGCAGGTCGTCGTAGCGCTCGGCCAGCCTCCGCAAGGCCCTGGCGATCGCGGCCTGGGGCTCGCCCCAGTTCTCCCGGCGGTGGGTCGTGACCACCAGAACTCGGCCCTTGTGGTCCTGGAACCAGTTCTGGGGCTCCCGCTCGGCGACGGCGAGGACGGCGTCGATGCCGGTGTTGCCGGTGACGAAGATGCGGGACGGGTCGCACCGTTCGGCCAAGAGGTTCTCCTTGGCCCACCGCGTCGGCGCGAAGTGCTGGGCGGCGACGATGGCGGCGGCGCGGCGGTTGAACTCCTCCGGGAACGGGTTCATGAGGTCGCCCGTGCGGAGGCCGGCCTCGATGTGGCCGAACGGAACCTTGCGGTAGAAGGCCGCCAAGCTCGCGATGAACGTCGTGGTGGTGTCGCCCTGGGCCATCACGTAGTCCGGCCGCAGCTCCTCCATGGCTCGGTCGAGGCCCTCCAGCGCCGCGCAGGAGATGCCGGCGAGCGACTGGCCCGGCTTCATGATGCCGAGGTCCCTGTCGGGTTGCAGGCCGAACGCGGCGAGAGCCTGGTCCAGCATTTCCCGGTGCTGTCCGGTGGAAAGCAGCAGTGTTTCGCAGAGCTCCGGGTAGCGGCGCAGAGCCAAGACGACGGGGGCGGACTTGATGGCGTCCGGCCGGGTGCCGACGACGAGGGCGATGCGGGGTTTAGCCATAGAGTCGGATTCCGATGAGCAGCAGCGCGCAGAGGATCGCGTCGACGAGGTAGAGGATGCCCACCACCTGCCTCTGGGTGAGCCCCATGCCGAGCAGCGTGTGATGGATGTGGCTCTTGTCGGCCTTGGTGATCGGCTGCCGGCTGCGGATTCTGCGCACGACCACGAAGACCGCGTCGAAGAGCTGCACGCTGAACACCAGCATCGGGACGAGCATCGCCACGGCGGCGGCCGTCTTGAACGCTCCGACGATGCTCACGCAGGCCAGCAGGAAACCGAGCACCTGCGCGCCTCCGGTTCCCATGAAGATCTTGGCCGGGTTGAAGTTGTGCCGCAGAAAGCCGAGGGAGGCGCCCGCGATCGCCGCCACGACGATCGCGACGCGCGGCTGACCCTCGTACACGGCGATGACGGCGAGCGTGCTGGCCGCGATGGCGGCGATTCCGGCGGCCAGGCCGTCCAAGCCGTCGATCGTGTCCATCGTCTTCGTCACGACGAAGATGTACAGCGCGGTGATGGGCACGGCCGCCCACCCGAACGGAACCCAACGGCCCGGCTGGCCGGAGAACGGCGCGACGATGCCGCTGATCTGGATCCGGTCTCCGCCGGAGTAGAAGAACTGAACGGCGACGCCCACTGCGAGCAGGAAAAGCATCTGCCACAGAGCGCGGAACTGGTACAGGTCGTCGAGGGCGCCGAACACCATGATCAGCGCGCCGATGCCCAGCATCGCGACCAAATACGGAGGAAACGGCCGGGCGGCGGGGAAGGCGACGGGCAGGACGGCGAGCAGCCCCAGGAGGATGCCGCCGTAGATCGCGATGCCGCCCCAGCGCGGGATCGGCGTTCGGTGGACCCTGCGCTCGTCGCCCTTGGGGTCGTCGATCGCGCCGAAGCGCTCCGCGAGCCGCTTGACGAACGGGGTGAGCACGAGGGTGGCGAGGAGGGCGACGACGGCGGCGGCCAGCGGATACCGGTACCCGGCGAGCGGGCCGCTCCGGTACAGCTCGAATCCGGAGTCCTTGGCCACCAGCCGGTTCCCCGCGGGCATCCATCGGAACTCCGAGCCGGAGGCCGAGCGCACCACGACCGCGCTGGAGTCGTAGTCCCAGCGAACTTTGGTCTCACGGAACCCGGCCGGCCCGCCCAGTTTGCTCATCTTGCCGGCGCCGCCCGGATCCAGCACCAAAACGTACCGGTAGCCGCCCTCGGTGAAGCCCTCCCACCGTCCAGCGACCTCGTTGGCCACCGGGCCACAACCCGCCAAGACGAGGAGCGCGGCCAGCGCCCACAGAATCCGAAGTGGGGCGCTCAACCGAGCTCCACCTGCTCCAGAGATCCCTCGCGGTATCGGAACACCTCCATCTCGGACAGCCGGAACAACTCGAGGGAGAACGGGTCGGGGTAGTCGCCCTCGTAGATCACCCTTCGGATGCCAGCGTTGATGATCATCTTCGCGCACGTGTTGCACGGCTGGCAGGTGACGTACATCGTCGCGCCCTCGCACGACACGCCGATCCGGGCCGCCTGCAGAAGGGCGTTCTGCTCGGCGTGGAGCGAGCGGATACAGTGGCCGTTCATCATGCACCCCTCGGGCCAGTCGTGGTCCGGTCCGCCCTCGGGGCAGTGGGGCAAGCCTCGCGGGGCTCCGTTGTACCCGGTGGCCACGATCTGCCGGTCGCGCACGACGACGGCGCCGACGCTGCGGCGGGGGCACGTCGCCCGCGTGCTCACCAAGTGCGCGATCTGCATGAAGTAGGCGTCCCAGCTCGGCCGGTCCATAGGAACGTCCTCCATTGTGCCCGATCGGGACCGCCGGAGGTTCGGACCGAACTTGGGTTGCATTCGGAGGTCGGTCTGCGCCATACCTAACCCGCATGCCCAGCATCGAATCCGTCGAGCGAGAGGCGATGGAGGCCGTCGCCGCGGCGTCCTCCACCCAAGAACTCAGGGAACTGGAGATCCGCTTCCTAGGCAAGCAGGGGGTGTTGACCGGGCTCCTGCGCACGATCGGCCAGCTGCCCGCGGAGGAGAAGCCCCGGTTCGGCCAGCAGGTGAACGCGGCCAAGGCGCGCGTGCAGGCCGCGATCGACGAGCGGGAGCGGGAGCTGAAGCGGCTGGAGAACGCCGCACGGTTCGAGCGGGAGCGCATCGACCCCACGATGCCGGGACGCAGGTGGCGCGTCGGCCGACGGCACGTCCTGCAGGCCACGGCGGACCGGATCAAGGCCGTGCTCGGCGGGCTGGGCTTCGAGTACCTCGAGTCGCCGGAGCTGGAGCTCTTCCGCTACAACTTCGAGGCCCTGAACTATCCCCCCGACCACCCTGCGATGGACGAGCAGGACACGTTCTACATCGACGACCGTTACCTGCTTCGCACGCAGTGCACGGCCATCCAGGGCAGGGTCTTCGAGAGGCGCAAGCCTCCGCTGCGCGTGTTCACCGTCGGCCGCACCTACCGGAACGAGAACGTGGACCGGACGCACGGGCACACGTTCCACCAGGTCGACTGCTTCATGGTGGACGAGGGCGTGAGCATGGCGCACCTGAAGGGGACTCTCGGGCAGTTCGCCCGGTCGATGTTCGGGTCGGACGTGCGCGTGCGCTTCCGCCCGGACTTCTTCCCGTTCGTGGAGCCGGGCGTGGACTACGCCATCAGCTGTCCGTTCTGCGGCGGATCCGGGTGCGCCGTGTGCAAGGGCTCCGGCTGGATCGAGCTGGGTGGCGCCGGTCTGGTGCACCCGAACATCCTGGAGGCCTACGGCATCGACACCGACCGGTACTCGGGCTTCGCCTTCGGCCTCGGTGTGGAGCGGATTCCGATGATGTCGTACGGCATCGACGATCTCCGCCACTTCCTTGAGAACGACCTTCGCTTCCTGGAGCAGTTCCCGTCATGAAGTTTCCGTTCGCCATGCTGCGCGACTTCGTCGAGACCCGTCTCGGCCCGGCCGAGGTCGGCGACCTCCTGACCATGGCGGGCTTCGAGCTGGAGGGGATCGACCAGGTCGAGGGGGACACGGTGCTGGACATCAAGGTGACGCCGAACCGCGGCGACGGGCTCTCGGTGTTCGGCCTGTCCCGGGAGGTCTTGGCCAAGGACGCGGAGGCCAGGCCGACCGACCTGTACGAGCGCGCCTGCCGTCGATTCCCGATGCCGGACGACGGGGACGAGGGAGAGACCGGCGCGTTCGCCACGGTGACGATCCAGACGGAGGACTGCCCCCGGTACGCGTGCCGGATGTTCCGCAACGTGCCGCAGGGGGATTCGCCCGAGTGGATCCAGCGGCGTCTGCGCCAAGCCGGCATGCGGCCGATCAGCCTCCTGGTGGACCTCACCAACTACGTGATGCTCGAGCTGGGCCAGCCGTTGCACGCCTTCGACCTGGACACGCTGGCTGGGCCCGAGATCGTCGTGCGCCACGCTTGGCCGGGCGAGAAACTGACTACGCTGGACGGTACCGAGCACGAACTCGCCCCCGGCCAGATGATGATCTGCGACGCCGAGAAGCCGGTCGCGGTGGCCGGGGTGATGGGCGGCTTGGACACCGAAGTGACTCCTGCCACGATGAACGTGCTTCTGGAGTCGGCGAACTTCCGCAACACGACGGTGCGAAGGACCAGAAAGCAGCTCGGCCTGAACACGGAGGCGAGCTACCGGTTCGAGCGGGGCGTGGACCCGGAGGGCGTGGTGGCCGCGCTCAACCGCTTCGCGGAGCTCCTCGAGGCCATCGATGGTGGGGCTTCCCGCGTCTACGGCGTGATCGACCGTTACCCTGGCCGCTTGGAGCGCCACCCGATTCGGCTGACGGTCGGCCGCACGTGCCGGCTCCTGGGCTTGGACGTGACGCTGGATCAGTGCCGGAACTATCTGGCGCGGCTCGGGATGGACGTGACCGAGGCGGACGGCGACCTTCTTGTGGTACCGCCGTCCTGGCGACCGGACATCGTGCGCGAGGACGACCTGATCGAGGAGGTCGGCCGGGTCCACGGCTACGAGCGCATTCCCGAGGTGCTTCCCCAGGGCAGCACGCCGCAAGGAGGGGTCTCCGGCGTCTTTGCGCGGGTCGACCTGCTCAAGGACGCGCTCTTGCGGGCGGGCTGCACGCAGGTCGTCTCCCACTCGCTGGTCGGCACGAGCCCGCTCGACGATCCGTCCGCGGAGCGGATCGGTCCGAAGAACCCGGTGTCGGCCGATGCCGCGTGGCTGCGGTCATCCGTGTTGCCGTGCCTGGCCGACGCGGCGCGCCGAAACGGCGCGAAGGACCTCTGGCTCTTCGAGGAGGGGCGCACGTTCGCCAAGGGCGCAGACGGCCCGGTGGAGCGCCGTCGCGTGGGAATCTACGCCCAGGGCGCGCTGTTGCCCGAGCACTGGCGCAAAGGCGACCCCGGCCGCGCGGACTTCTTCGCGGTCAAGGGGATCCTGGAGGAGCTGCTGTCGTTCCTCGGCCTCCGAGGCGAGTGGTCGGCGGGATCCGACCCGAGGCTGCATCCCACGCGCCAGGCTTCGCTGCTCCTCGGCGGCAAGCCTGCGGGGATCCTCGGTGCGATCCACCCGGACGTCGCGCGGGACGCTGGCCTGCCCGAGGACTGCGTGCTCGCCGAGCTGGACGTGGACCTGATCGCCCAGACGCCCGCCGAGCCGCCGCGGTTCCGGGCGGTGAGCCGCAACCCCGCTGTGCGGCGCGACGTGGCGATTTTGATCGACAAGGGCGTGCCGTACGCCGAGATCGAGCGCACCGTCGCCGAGGCGGCGGGAGAGGTGTTGGAGAGGCAGTGGCTCTTCGACGTGTTCGAGGGCCAGGGCATCCCCGAGGGCAAGCACAGTCTGGCGATCGCGCTTCAGCTCCGCAAGCTCGGCGGGAACTTCACGGACGAGGAAGCGAACCAGGTGAGGGATCGCGTCGTGGCGGCGCTTGAAGCGCTGGGCGCGACGTTGCGCTGACGGCCAGCGACCACCACAGCCCCCACAGGCCCAGCGCGAAGGCGGTGCGGATGGCCATCGGCCAGTAGTGGTAGTGGCCGAACGGCTTCAGCCAAGCCATCGGTAGGAACGCGAGCAACGACAGCCCCCAGCCCCAGGCCGCAGCGCCGCGGTCCGTCCAGGCGCGCGCCAGAGCGGCGGTCTGAAGGCCGAACTGCACGAGGGCCGAGGGGAGCATTCCGCCGAGGATCGCCAGCCAACCGAGGTCCAGGGACTGCAGGGCCTGCCACAGGAGGGTCGCGCTCGGGAGAGCGTAGTCGAAGAGCGCGATCCACACGCCCGGGCCTGTTCGGAACTGCTGCGCCTGGTACCCGGAGGCCTCGAGCGGGACAAAGCGGGCACGCACGAGGAGATAGGCCGCGAGAAGCACCCAGTGCGGCAAGTGGGTCCACCACGGCACGCGCCAGCCCCGCCAGCGCAGGGCCAACGTGCAACCGGCCAACACGAGGGGCAGCATGACGGCCTGCTCGTAGCACCCGAGCGCGAGCGCCACGCAGGCCAGCGATCCCGCGTAGGCGGGCCAGGTCCATCGGTCGCGGCCGGGGTCGGGTTCGGTGTGACGCGTGGCGGGAGGGTCGAGCGGCCCAGGCTCGGAGCGCTTCCTCAGGCCGAACCGGCGGACGAAGGCGCCGTGGCAGGCCATCGCCGCGAGGCAGAACACCGTCATCGAGCTTGCGGTCCGGCCGGGGATCCACTGGAGGATGGAGCTCTTGGCCGAAGCGATGGGGACGAGCGCGTCGGCCGCCCAAAGGCCGACCCCGACTCCGAGGAGCGCGGCGGCCCAGCGCCTCTTCCAGACGGTTGCCGCCGCTACGGCCAGAACGAGGAGCCTCAAGATCTCGAACGCGGCGGCCGGAAGGCCCGGGGTGTGCGCCAGCGCGAAGAGCGTGGCGCCCGCTGCGGCGAACGGCCGGCTCTCCGCGAGCTGCAGGAGCGCGGCGTACAGCAGGACGATGCTGAGGAACGCCAGCGCCGCATTCGTCAGGGCGAAGCCGGCGGCGTTGCCGTCCCACAGCGCGCGGTCCAGCTCGAACGTGAGCGTCGAGACCGGACGGTAGAAGTGGTTCCCGAGGGGCCAGTCGGAGGCGAACCATCGCCAAGGGTCGTCAGTGCGCCGAAGGGTATCCAGCAGCACCGCCGTGTCGGTGTCCCGGAGGAGGGCGGGCGAGGTGCCTCGGTTCCAGAAGACGACGGCGCAAGCCAGAGCCAGAACCCAGACCAGCCAGCCGGAGCGAGCCATCCTTGCCATTATGGTGGAGGCGTGTCGCTCTGGCCCAAGCGTCCCGCCCAGGCACCGTTCGGGGCACGTGCGCGTCTCATAATCCGTAGCGGAGCAAACCATGAAGATCAAGACCGTTCTCGCTTGCGCGGCCGCGGCCGCCCTCGCCGTCCTCGCGATCGCGCAGCAGCGATCCGACTCCCCGGAGAGCTTCAAGGGCAAGGCGATGCCCGCCTTCAAGATGACCACCGTCGACGGGAAGACTCTGACCAACGCCTCGCTGAAGGGCAAGGTGGTGCTCCTCGACTTCTGGGCGACCTGGTGTGGACCGTGCAAGATGGCCTCGCCGAGCGTGCAGAAGCTGCACGAGAAGTACGGGAAGAAGGGCCTGGTGGCGATCGGCGCCAACGTGTGGGAGCAGGGCGACTCCAAGAAGAAGGCGGCGGACTACGCCAAGGAGCACAAGTACACCTACACGTTCACCCACAGCAACGACGAGCTCGCCAAGACGCTGAAGATCAACGGGATTCCGACCTTCGTGCTGGTGGACAAGAAGGGCGTGGTCCAAATGGTGCAGGTCGGCTTCGACCCCCAGAGCACCGAGCAAGAGCTGGACAAGGCGATCCAGAAGCTGCTCTAGTTCGCCGATTGGGCAAAGCGCGCGGGGTCGGCGCCAGAGGGCGCCGACCCCGCAACCTTGTGGACGGAGTCAGCGGCGGACGAGCACGGCCCCCGTGGAGAGATCGTAGGACCCGGCGCCGTCTCGGAACCGGAAGCTCACGAACCAAGCGAACGGCTTGCTGGCGCGAGGCTGGGGCACCCTCACGGTCCAAGGCCCCTCGCCCTGGACCGGCGGTCCGGCCGAGGGTCTCCACTGGCTCTCGACGAAACGGTTGTCTTCGGACTCCGCCACCCACACGGTGCACGACTCGGGCTTCGTCCGCGAGATGCGAACGTCCATGGTCTCGGGGCTGAGCTTCCAGTCGATCTGCGGCCATGGACGGCGCAGCAGGCAGGACCGTGCGAACGCCGAGATCGTCGCCATCGCCGTGAGCTTGTCGCCGAGGCCGTGGCCTGCGTTCGGGACGAGGATCGCGGACTTGGGGCTGGGAATCTCCGGCCAGTACAGGGAGAGCGCGTCCACCGCCCAGTAGGCGTCGTTCGCGCCGTTCACGATCAGCACGGGGCTCCTGAGCCTTTGCCGATACGAGTAGGGGTCGACGATCTCGGCGAGCTTTCGGCCCATCGGCGTGTCGAGCATCTGCTGGAGCCCGCGGCGCGTGTAGTCTGCGATCTGCGGGCTGTAGCCGTTCCAGATCTCCTGCTGGTGGCGCATTTGAGCGACCAGGTTGAGGTTGTCGATCACCATCGGGGCGATTCCAGCGACGCGTCGGTCGCCGGAGACGCCGACGAACCACGTGGTCCACCCCCTCTTGCTGGCGCCCGTGACGACGAAGCGGCGGATCGGCCTGCCCTCCTCGTTGGTCGCCTTCTCCAAGAGGTCCATGGCGCGCAGTGCGCTCTTGGTCATCGGGAAGAGCAGGGGCCACGACGCGTCCCCGGTGGCGAGATACCGCTCGAACGTGTGGGCGATCAGGTCGTCCTCGTAGCGGCCGTCGATCGGCTGGTTCGGGATGTCGAACAGGATGGCGACGGGAAGCCGGGCATGGTTGGCCAGCTGCCGGGCCAGGCCGAGGTCGGTGGGATTCGGCCGCCCGCCGGTGATCAGCAGGATGCATCCACCCTGGGCGTCGTCCGTGCTCGGTCTGGTGAGGGTCACCGTGTGGCGCCACGGGATGCCCTGCCAGGTCTGGCTGGTCATCTCCCAAGCCTTGGAACCGGCGACGTCGGGCAGGGGCTTCCAGCCGAAAGTCTTGTCCTCGCGGTTCAGGTAATCGGAGAGAGCCTGGGGAACGGCGGCGAAAATCGCCACTGGGATTAGGGACAACAGGAGCATCTTGCGAACCTCAGTGTGATAAGATACCGTCTAGGGTTCGAGGCTCCAGGGTAGAGGCTCGATCGCCCGTGCGGTAGACTGCGGGTTCCAGCGGGTGTTGGATGCGGCCGCAGGAGGGAAGCTGAAGATGAACGGAATGCGCAAGATGTGCGTCTTGGCCGGCATGGTCGCGATGGCGGCTGTTGGCCGGGCCTACTACTACGACGCGACCATCGGAATCGATCGGGCGCTCACGGGTCCGACGCTGACCGTGCGCTACGCGGGCGCCTATGCGGCCCTTGTGGAGCTGCGCGTGAACGGCAAGAGCCTCGGCACGCGCGCCGTGCCCGCGACTCGGGACTCCGGCGAGATCACGTTCGACCTGGACCTCTCGGTGATCGGCGAAGGCGACAACCAGGTGGAGGTCCGGCTGTACGACAAGTCCGGCAAGATCGTCGGCTCTCGGAAGACGACGGTGACCGCCGCCGACGCCGCGCGCGGCCCCGTGTTCCTCTCCACGCCTCAGCTGGGCGCCACCGTGCAGGGGCCGGTGGAGATCAAGGTTGGCTTCGGCAGGCCGATGCGCAACGTCTACGCCAGCTTCTTCGTGAACAACCAGTTCCGCTCGATGGTCAACACCCCGCCGTACAGCTACGTGTGGGACACGACCCGCGAGATCAACGGTTGGCACGAGCTGGAGGCTTGGGTGGTCGACGAGTCGAGCAACACCTTCAAGACGCGCAAGGTGAAGGTGTTCGTCAACAACCCGGGCGGCCGCACGGACCGGCCCAACGTGACGGAGCCGCAGGTCCGGCCCCCTGTGCAGCCGCAGACCGGCGCCATCGAGCCGCCCGTGCAGGGCTCCGGGGCGAAGCCGAATCCCGTCGCGCAGGCCCGGGCTGCGGGCACGGGCGCAAAGCCGGTTGCCCCCATCGTGAAGCCGACCCAGGACGTGCGTCCGGCGGCGAACCCGATCGCCGGAGGCACCGTCGGCGGTGAAGCCGGCGCCAAGCCGCTCGGTTCGGGCGCCTCGAAGGCCGTCGACCAGGGTGCGGCCCCTAAGGCTCCCTCCACTGCGGGTGTGCCCGTTGGCAACGGCGTCGCGGCCCCGCTCGGTGGCGAAGCCGGCACGAAGCCCGTCGCAGGCGCGACCACGCAGGCGGCCGGTCTCCGGCACATGACTCCGGCCGTCGTGCGGCGTGCCGAGGCGCCAAAGCCGGTCGCGACGACGACGAAGGCCGGAGCGGGTCAGGCCGTGCAACAGGTCACGAGCGTCGCCGGCCTGCTGGCCGTGACCAAGGGCACCCGGCTGCCGAACCTTCCGACGTTCCCGATCCTTCTGAACAACCAGTACGTCGAGTTCGACGTGAACCCGCGGGTCACTGGCGGCATCCCGCTGACTCCCTTCCGCCACCTGATCGAGAAGGCCGGCGGCGAGGTGAAGTGGCTCGGCGTGGAGAAGGCCGTGGACGCCAAGGCGGACGGCCGCACGATCTTCCTGCGCATCGGCGAGAAGACGGCGCGGATCAACGACCTTCCCGTCAGCCTGGAGGTCGCGCCGTTCTTGGAGCGCGGGCGGACCATCGTGCCGCTCAGCTTCATCCGCGACTCGCTGAACGTCGAGGTGGAGTACGACCCGTCGACGGGCCATGTCCTGATCACCACGAAGAAGAAGGACTGAAGGGTTCCCTCGTGCGCCACGGGCGGGTCGGATTCGATCGAATCCGGCCCGCTTCGCTCCAGTTTGGGCCCGAGGCTTCCCATAATGGATTCCAGTGTCTGGGAAACCGATCTGGCAACTGGATCCTGAAATCCGGGCCTCTTGGGTGCGCGCGCGGCGCGTGCTGGTTGCGACGATTGGTCCGGACCGGGAGGAGCTGGTCCATTCGGAGCGCGTGGCGGCGCTGTGCGAGCGGGTCGCTCTGAGGATGGGCCTGACCCGCGACGCCTTGCACGACTGTGTCGTCGGCGCCCTGCTGCACGACCTCGGGAAGGTGGTGGTTCCCAGCGACGTCTTGGAGCGGCCCGGGGCGCTGTCGGAACGGGAGTACGAACTCGTGAAGGCCCATCCCTCCGTCGGCGCGGAGATTCTGCGGTCGTTCCCAGATCTGGCGAGGTTCGCCCACGTGGTGGAGCGGCACCACGAGCGGCTGGACGGCTCCGGTTATCCGCTCGGGCTGAGGGGTGAGGCGATCGATCCGGCGAGCAGGATCGTCGCCGTCGCGGACGTGTTCGACGCGGTCACCTCCGCAAGGCCCTACCGAGCCGCGATGCCGCTCAGCCGCGCACTGGCTGTGCTGAGGATCGAGGTGGACCTCGGTCGCTTGGACGCTGAGGTTTTCGCGGAAATCGCCGATATGTTCCCTGAGGCGTCCTCGCCGGCGTGGCAACTCGGCTACGACGCAGCATAGGTGGCGAGAAGGTGAAGCATCAGAACTTGGACCCCCGGCGCTACGCGCGCTTCGACCTCTTCGAATACGCGATGGTCGAGTCTCCCAGCCATGGGGAGATGATCCGCGCGGTGGTCGTCGACATCAGCCTGGGCGGTCTGCAGATTCGCTGCCGCGAGCACCTGCCCGTGGGCGAGCAAGTGGGCGTGAAGGTGGGGCAGTCGGAGGCCCAGCCGCTGCACCTGAAGGCGGAGGTCCGTTACTGTGTTCCGCTCGAGGGGTCGGACATCAACGCCGTAGGGTTGCGCTTCATGGCGACGACGCACGAGGAGCGCCTGCAGATCGCCAACTACGTGCACTCGGTGTTCCTGAGGCAAGGCGAGGCGCTCACCTCCTAAGCGCATCCGACGTTCCGACGAGCGGGTAAGGTGGCGGCGGGTCGCCTTGGGCGCCCCCGGAGGCCACCGTGCTCGTGACTCTGCTTCTTGGCGCTTCCATCTCCATGGATCGGCTCTGCGCCGAAGCCTTCGATCTCGATCGCCTGGCGCGTTCCCCGGAGCCTGCCTTTGCGGCGGCGCAGGCAAGCAGCTTCGATCGTGCCTCCACCGAACCTGGGAAAGAAAGCTGGTTCGCCAACGGCGACGCCGGGCACTTTGTGGACACGGTGCGGCGGGGGAATCGCACGGAGTTCGTTCTTACCCGCCTCCAAGGGCCGGGGGTCGTGACCCGATTCTGGTCGGCCAACCCGGTCGGCACCCTGCGGATGCGATTCGACGGGGAGGAGGATCCGCGCCTCGAGTGCCGCCTCGCCGACTGGCTGTCCGGCGGCTTCGGTCTTTCGAGGGAGCCTTGGTCGTACCGCTCCGCGGGCGGGTGGAACAGCTATCTGCCGATTCCGTTCTCACGGTCTCTGGAGATCACGGTGGACGACTCCGAGGGCGACCAGGTGCGGTGGCTGTACTACCACGTGGGCTACCGTCGTTACGGTCCCCATGTCGCTGTGGCTTCGCCGACGGCCGACGAGCTGCGCGAGGATCGCGAGGCGTCGATCGCCGGCCTGGCCGAAGGCGCTGGGCGCACCGTGCCCTTGAGGGCGACGGTGGGACCGGGCGAGGCCGTCCGCTTGGCCCAGGTGGGCGGGCCCGCGATCGGACGGGTGCTGGAGCTGAGGGTCGCGCCGGACGACCCGCGGCTGTTGCGGTGGCTCTGGCTGCAGATCCGATTCGACGGCAAGCTGAGGGTGTCGGCGCCGATCGGCGACTTCTTCGTCTCAGGAACCGGAATTCGGCCCTTCCGCACACTCCCGTTCGAAGCGCGTCCGGACGGCACGATGGTCTGTCGGTTCGCGATGCCGTTCCGCAGTCGGGCGGAGGTCGTCGTCCGGAACGCGGGATCGCTCACGGCGCGAATCGAGGGCGTCTGGACCGTGCAGCCGGCCCGCTGGGACCCCCGTTTGATGCACTTCAGCGCGGCTTGGCGCTCGGAACGGCGCTTCACCCGGCCGTTCGCCGACCTCCCCCTCCTGGATGTTCCTGGGCCGGGCGTGCTCGTGGGCTGCGCGCTGCACGTGGCCAACCCGGTCGCAGAGTGGTGGGGAGAGGGGGATGAGAGGATCTGGATCGACGGCGAGCGCTTCCCGAGCTTCTTCGGAACGGGCACGGAGGACTTCTTCGGGTACGGCTGGGGCTCCATGGACGAATTCGAGCGGCCGTTCCACGCCCAGGTCCGCAACGACCGGCTGGGTGGCCGCGGGCACATCGTGCTGTGCCGATGGTTCGTCGCAGACCCCATCCCTTTCCGAGACCGGATTCGCTTCGACTTGGAGCTGTGGCACTGGGCGGAAACAGCGCTGACCATGGCTCGGACGATTTATTGGTACACCGCTCCGAACTGCCCGGAGGTCGTTCAGGCGAGCCAGAGGGCGGAGTTGCCTCCGGACGTCTCAGCCCCACCGGAGCCGCCTGGAACGTGGCAGGCCGAGAGGCTGGAGTGGCAGGCGACCGGCGGGCGCGTTCAGGTCCAGAGGGGCATCGGCGACACCTCGGAGGGCGGCCATCTGTGGTGGACCTATCCTGAAGTTGGCGATGTGCTCCGACTCCGCGTGCCGGTGACGTCCCCCGGAAGGTACAGGCTGGACGCGCGGGTGCTGTTCGCTCCAGACTATGGCTCCTTCGAGCTTGCCGTGGACGGCAGGAGGCACCCTTGGCCCTATGACTTCTTCGCGCCGCGGATCGAGGTGCGCACCCTGCCATTCTCGACGTGGGAGCTGAAGCCGCCTTCGGCGACGATCGAGTGGCGGTGCGTCGGGTCGCACCCTAGGGCCCAGCCGGGCCGGATGCTGGGTCTGGACACGCTGCGGCTGGTGCCCGTCCCCTGAACGCCCGCGGCCCGAGGCGCAGGGGCCTCGGGCCGCAACGGGTCAGTCCCGATCAGGAAAGATCAGTGGCCCCCGCAGCCGCAGCTCCCACAGCCTCCGCCTTCGCCGTCGGCGGTCTGAAACGAGCTGCCGCACCCGCAGGTGCTCACCGCGTTGGGATTGTCGATTTTGAAGCCGCCGCCCAAGACGTCCTCCACGTAGTCCACGGAGCTGCCGTCCATGTACTGGAGGCTGAGCGGATCGACGAAGATCTTCAGTCCGTCCTGCTCGAACACCTTGTCGCCGGCCTCGGGCTCGCCATCGTCGAGCGCCATGCCGTAGGAAAGCCCGGAGCAGCCGCCTCCGGCCACCCAGACGCGGAGCGCCGCGGTCTCCTTGTTCTGCTCCGCCATGAGCTCCTTGAGTTGCGAAACGGCCTTATCGGTCAGAATGATCGCCACTGGATATCTTTCTCCTCCTTGGAGTGTACGCTGGATTTTGCCATAGTCTAGGTTGGTAGAGACCGCGGGGCAACAAGATGGACCCAATGGACCAGGACCCTGAACAGATGGAACGGCCGGCCGCCGGTCTTTCGGCCCAGCCGGAGGCATCGGGGCGCGAGCGGCTGCTCGAGGCTGCGGCGGCGCTGTTTCGGGACGGGTCGTTCCGCGACGTCTCGGTCGCTGAACTCACGAAGGCGGCGGGGGTGCAGGCCCCGACGCTGTACCACCACTTCGGCGACAAGGAGGGCCTCTACCTGGCTTGGGCCGAGCGGGCGATGGTTGGCCTGAGCCTGAAGATCCGGGAGGCGCTGATCGGCAAGACCGGCACGCGGGAATCGCTGACGGCGATCGCCTGGGCGCTGTTGGACGCCGAGGAGGTGGACCTCACGGTTCTGCTGCGGGACGCACGGCGCGAGGCGAGCCCCAAGGCTCAGGAGAAGCTGCTCCAGCTCTACCTCGCGGCCGTGATCGAGCCGCTCGGCTCGGTGCTGGTGAGGGGCGTGGAGCGCGGGAAGCTGCGGCAGGAGCCGATCGCACGCATGGCCCAGGCGTTCGTGTTCGGCGTTCTGAGCCTGCATCCCCGCCACTCTCTCGAGTCGGTTCCCGCCGAAGAAGCAGCGCAATGGTTCGTCAAGCGGTTTCTGAACGGTTTTGCGGCCTAGGGTCCCGAAGGCACCGGTTTTTGCCGTATAGCGTTTGGAAAGCCCGAGGGTGGGCGGCCCGCGAGGACGCGGCGGTGAGTTTCCCAGAAGGAGGTTCGGTTTGGCTGCGTTCCGTGTCTGGTTTGCTTTGGCGGGCTTGGCTTTGTGCGGTCCGGCGCTTGCTCAGGGCGGCGTCGACAAGGCGGATACGGCTTGGATGGCCGTGTCCACGATCTTGGTTCTTCTGATGACTCCAGCGCTCGCGCTGTTCTACGCGGGCATGGTCCGGCGGCAAAACGTGCTCAGCACGATGCTCCACAGCTTCATGCTGATGGGCATCGGGTCGGTGGTCTGGCTGGTTTTGGGCTTCACGCTCGCCTTCGGGAAGTCGAACGGGTGGCTGGGTGGAACCGAGTACGCGCTCGGTCAGAACCTGTCGCCGACCGCAGCCTACGGGTCGCAAACGATCCCGGCGTTGCTCTTCTTCCTGTTCCAGATGATGTTCGCGGTGATCACGCCGGCGCTCATCTCGGGCGCGATCGCGGAGCGGATGAAGTTCGGCTCGTATGTGACTTTCGTGACGCTCTGGCTCCTGCTGGTCTACTCGCCTGTGGCGGGTTGGGTCTGGAACCCGGATGGATGGCTCTTCAAACTGGGTGCGTTGGATTTCGCCGGCGGGACGGTGGTGCACCTCGCCAGCGGCGTGGCGGCCCTCGCCGCGAGCCTCGCGCTCGGCAGGCGGCGGGCGCTGACCCACGGCGAGCCGATCCTGCCGAACAACCTGACCATGACGCTCCTCGGCGCGGGCCTGCTCTGGATCGGGTGGATCGGCTTCAACGCGGGGTCCGCGCTGGCGATCGACGGGATCGCCATGGTGGCGTTCACGGCGACTCAGATCGGCGCGGCGGCGGGGATGCTGGGCTGGTTGATCTGCGAGAAGGTGCGCACCGGCAAGCCCACGGCGCTCGGTGCCGCATCGGGACTCGTGGCGGGTTTGGTCGGCGTCACCCCGGCGGCCGGCTACGTCACCGCCAGCGGGGGCCTTGCGATCGGGTTTCTGGCGGGCGTGGCGTGCTGCATCGCCGTGACGTGGAAGAACCGGCTGGGCTACGACGACGCCCTCGATGTTGTGGGGGTGCATGGCGTCGGAGGGGCCCTGGGGGCTCTGCTCACGGGGGTCTTCGCGTCGCCGCTCGCCAACCCGGTGGTCAACGACGCGCTGGCCAAGGGCAGGTCGAGCCTGATCCTGACCCAGGCGATCGGGGTGTTGAGCGTGGGTGCCTACTCCTTCCTCCTGACCGTCGTCATCCTGAAGGTCATCGGCGCCGTGTCCGGCGGACTGCGCGCCGAGGCGGAAGCGGAAGACACCGGCCTGGATCTCGCTCTGCACGGCGAGTCGGGCTACAACCTGTAACGAGGAGAGAACGCTATGGTGAAGATCGAGGCGTTGATCCGGCCGCAGAGGCTGGAGGAGGTCGAGGCGGCCCTGCGGGAGCTGTCGGTCGGCGGCATGACCGTCACCGAGGTCAGGGGGATGGGCCATCAGCGGGGCGTCACGCACACGTACCGCGGCTCGACGTACACGGTGAACCTGGTGCCGAAGCTGAAGCTCGAGATCGTGGTGCCGAAGGAGCGGGCCGAAGAGGTCGTGGATGCGATCGTGGAAGCCGCCAGAACCGGCGAGGTCGGCGATGGCAAGGTGTTCGTCGTTCCGGTGGATGCGGCGGTGCGCATCCGGACGGGAGAGAAGGGTCCGTCCGCCCTTTGAGCCGGGACCCGTTGCCGCCGCCCGCCCTCCAAGTTCAAAATGACGGCCATGCGAGGTGAAGGCTAGTGCCGTACGTCATCACGGAACCGTGCATCGGTGTGAAGGACACCGCGTGCCAGGCGGTCTGCCCCGTGGACTGCATCTACGACGTGGGCGAGATGCTGGTGATCAACCCCGACGAGTGCATCGATTGCGGACTCTGCGAGCCGGAGTGCCCCGTCAGCGCGATCTTCGTGGACACAGACGTTCCCGAGCAGTGGAGGTCGTTCATCGAGCGGAACGCGGAGCAGGGCCGCAAGGCCGCCGAATCCAAGTAGGCGGGCGGCGCCAAGGGGAGACGGGCGGGGTCGAGGCTCCGTCCGTTTTCCCTTTCTGGTCGGCTCTTGGCCGGCCGGTCCCACAGCAAGGATGCCGGTTTTTGGCGGCCTGGGCTCTCTGCCCGCGCTTTCGGTGGTATCAAGCACGTTGTGGCCGCCGTCGGAACGGGCCGAGAAGGCATCCCAGCGACGGAACGATGCAGGGTGCCTGTCGTTCCGTTGCGCGACGCGGTGTACTTTCCCGGCCTCATCAACGCGCTGCACGTGGTGCGGCCGCATTCCAAGCTCGCTCTCGAGGCCGCTCTCGGGGCTTCGCGGCGCTTGGTCTGCGTGCTGCAGAGGGATTCCCAGGTGGAGGAGCCGTCGCCCGACGACCTCTGCAGGGTGGGAACGCTGTGCGAGGTCCTGAACGCGACGCGGCTGCCGGATGGCACCTACCGCGTGGCTCTGCGGGGCTTGGCCCGAGGGCGGGTTCCGCGCGCGGCGCGTCGGAGCGGCTTCTTCTGGTCGAGCTTCGAGGAGGCCGCTGAGCCGACTTGCGACGAGTCCCGCGCCGAGGCCCTGGCCCGGGAGGTGCTGGAGGGCTTCTCGCGTCTTGCCGAGGAGGGGCGTAGAATCCCCCCCGAGTCTGTGGCGGCCGCGGCGGTGCAGGAGAGCCCGGTCAAGCTCGGCTGGGTCGTGGCCCATCACCTGCCCCTTCGGCCCGCCGAGAAGCAGAGTGTTCTCGAGGGGGAGGCGGTGGAGGAACGGCTCGAGACGCTTCTGCGGCTCATCGTCCGCGAGCAGAGAGTTCTGGATTGCCGCACGCAGATTCGGCAGGCGGTCCACCGGGAGGTTGCCGAGCACCAGAGGGAGACGCTGCTGCGCGAGCAGCTGCGGGCGATTCAGGAGCAGATTCGCCAGATCGAAGGTCGGAAGGACCCGATCGAAGAGCTGCGGGAGGCCTTCGAGAGCCCCGAGTTCCCGGAACAGGTGCGCCGCCGAGCCCGCGCGGAGATCGACCGGCTGGAGCACAGCGGCGCGTTCAGTCCGGAGGGCGCCTCGGTGCTGGGTTATCTCGAGTGGCTGCGGGAGATGCCGTGGAAGCGCTTCGCCGAGCGGACGCTGGATCCCGAGCGGGTGCGGCGCGTGCTGGACGAGCGCCATTTCGGCCTCTGGCAAGTCAAGCGCAGGGTGATGGAGCAGCTAGCCGTGCTGTCGTTGCGGCCGGACGCGCCCGGCCCGGTGCTCTGTTTCGTCGGCCCTCCCGGGGTGGGGAAGACGAGCCTGGCCAAGGCGGTCGCCGAGGCGCTGGGTCGCCCGTTCGTTTCGGTCTCCCTGGGCGGGGTGCGGGACGACGCCGAGATCCGCGGGCACCGGCGAACCTACGTCGGTTCGATGCCCGGCCGGATCGTTCAGGGGATCCGGCAGGCGGGCGTCTGCAACCCGGTGGTCCTCCTCGACGAGATCGACAAGATCGGGTCGGACGGCCGCGGCGACCCGACCGGCGCGCTGCTGGAGGTTCTGGATCCTTCTCAGAACAAGGCGTTCCGCGACCTCTACCTGGACCTGCCCCTCGACCTGAGCCGGGCGTTCTTCATTGCCACGGCGAACACGCTGGAGAGGGTGCCGAGGGCTTTGTGGGACCGGTTGGAGCCGGTGGAGTTCGACAGCTACACGCCCGAGGAGCGGATGGAGATGGCGCGCTCCCACCTGATCCCGGAGGCGATGGCGGCGGCCGGCCTGACGCCGGCTGACGTGGACTGGACCGAGGGCGGTCTGCGGGCCGCAGTGCTGGACTTCGTGCCCGAGCCTGGGGTGAGGGCGCTCTCGCGGCGGCTGGCCGCCCTTTGCCGGCTGGCTGCGCTGAACAAGGTCGAGGGCCGGGGACCATTTCGGGTGGACGAGGCGGCGGTCCGCGCTGGATGCGGGGAGCAGGCCGAGCCGGCGCGGCACCGCCCACAAAGGGACTTGGTGGGGGTTGCCAACGCGCTCGTGGTGTCGGAGTCGGGTGGCGCGGTGCTGCCGATCGAGGTGTCGCTGGTCGAGCCGTCGGGGCCCGCTTGGGAACTGGTTCTCACCGGGAACCTGGGGGCCGTCATGCGGGAGAGCGCGCAGACGGCTCTCACCTACGTGCGGTCGATCCGGCGGGAACTGGGAGTGCCTCTGCCATTGGGGCAGGACGTGCACGTCCACGCCCCGGAGGGAGCGATCCCGAAGGACGGCCCGAGCGCGGGCTTGGCGATCGTGGCGGCGCTGGTGTCAGCATGGACGGGCAGGCCTGTCGACTGCCGCGTCGCCCTCACGGGAGAGGTGACCCTGCGGGGCAGAGTCCTGCCGGTCGGCGGGTTGCGGGAGAAGCTCCTCGCCGTTCAGCGCGCGGGTTTGGGGGCAGCCGTGGTTCCGGAGGCGAACCGGGCCGACGCTGCCAGACTGCCGGAGTCCCTGCGGCGAGCCATCGAGATTCGCTTCGTTTCGGACGCGACCGAGGCGCTGGAGGCCGTCTTGGGCCCCTGGGCCGAGTCGTAGCGGTCTTTCGGCACGGTTTGTGCGGCCGAGGCGGTAAGGATCGAAACTTCCGCCCGGCAGGGGAGTCCAATTCATGGGAGCGTGCAGAACGCGATGAAAAGATGGTTCAGGAGTCTGGCGTCCATCGCGGCGCTGGCGGCCCTGACCGCGTGGGCCGAGGCGCCGGGCGACCTTCTGCGGGTCGGCCAGTCCGTGGCGGACGCGCTCGCCTCGGCTGCAGGCACGCCGCACGCCTTCGTGGCCGAGGGTCTGCTTCGTAGCCCCGCGCAGAAGGACAACTTGGCCTCGGCTCTGTTGTATCCCTCGGATGAGGTTGTGGTGGTGGCGCTGAAGGGTTCCCAGGTGCGCCGGGCCTTGGAGCGCGCGGCCTCGCTCTATCCGAAGGCCAATCCCAGCTTCCTCTATCTGTCCGGCTTCGAGGCGACGGTGGACCCGGGCAAGGATCCGGGATCCCGCGTGGTCGCCGTGCAGGCCGCGGGTAGCAAGCTCGAAGACGACAAGACCTACGAGATCGCGATGCCCTCCTCGCTCGGTCGCGGCGGTCTGGGATACTTCAAGGTATGGGACAAGTCCAAGATCGTCCGCACCCTGCCGAACGTGACCGCCGAGGACGTGTTGCGAGGCAAGCCGGTCGGGTCCTCCGAGCCGCGCTGGCTGGAGCGCTGATCGCAGCACCCGGGTTTGCGCTCTCGCAGGCTCTGCCCGAGAGTCGCTTCGACGCCCAGAAGGCTTGGGTGGCTCTGCTCAAGCAGGTCGGGTTCGGACCGAGGGTTCCGGGCACAGCCGCGCACACGAAGTGCGCCGAGTGGCTGGTGGAGGAGCTCCGCCAGACCTGCGAGAGCGTCCGGTTCCAGCCGTTCGAGCACCGGTGGTCGGTGGACGGTCGGACGTACCGCATGGCCAACATCCTCGCCGAGCAGAACTGGAAGGACGCCAAGGTGCGGGTGGTCGTGCTCGCGCACTGGGACTCAAGACCGTTTGCCGACCAAGATCCGGATCCGGCGAACCGAAGGAAGCCGGTCCTAGGCGCCAACGACGGGGCGAGTGGCGTCGCGGTGGTTCTGGAGCTCGCAAGGGTTCTCAAAGGCCGGCTGAAGGACGTGGGCGTGCTGTATCTGCTCACCGACGGCGAAGACCTCGGACCGGGGATCAAGGAGATGCTGCTGGGCGCGAGGCATTTCGCCAGGAATCTGCCGTCGCCTAGGCCGGACTACGGGGTTCTCCTCGACATGATCGGGGACAAGGACCTTCGGGTGCCGATCGAGCGGTATTCGTATTCCCAGGCGCCAGGGCTGGTGAACGAGCTGTACGCCTTGGCGGCTAGGGCCGGACTCGGGAAAGCGTTCCCGAAGGAGCTCGGGGAGTGGATCATCGACGACCATGTGCCGCTGAACGACTCGGGAGTGCCGACGATCGACCTCATCGATTTCACGTACGAGCCGTGGCACACGGTCCGCGACACCGCCGAGCAGTGCTCGCCAGAGTCTCTCGGCAAGGTGGGGAGGCTGATGGAGCTGTGGCTGCTCCGGGAGCCGGCCTACCGGCCTCCCAAGAACCGTTGACCGCGCCGCGCGTAAGATAGATTCATGGTCACTCCGTTCGACTGGCAGGAGAGCATCGGCCATCGAGTCCAGTACGTCGAGAACAAGCTGGCGCAAGGGTTGCCGGTGATCTGCGCGAGCGCGGCGGACGGCATCGCGATCGTCGCATGGCGCCGAAACGCGCGCAAGGTGTTCGAGATCTACGACCGCTTGGCCATGGCGGCGATCGGGCAGCAGTCGGACGTCGAGGCCATTCGGTCCGCCGCCGTGGAGTTCGCGCATCGCGAGGGTTTCGCTCGGAGCGAGAGCGACGTGACCTTGGAGCGTGTCGCCGCCACGCTCAGCCAGCCGATCAAGCGGGCTTTCGGCGACCTGACCGTGGCGCCGTTCGTGGTCCGCGCGCTCTTCGCGCAGGTGGGCGAGGACGCGGCCACGGACCGGTTGCTGGTGCTCGGATTCGATGGCGACTACTCCTATCGGGACCGGAGCGCGGCGCTGGCGGGCGACGCCGAGACGGAGGCGCGGCTCTCAGACGCCCTCGCGGATGTGGATTGGACGGGACGGAGCGCGGCCGACGCCGTGGCTCGGATGCGGGACCTCTGGCGGCCCGAGGAAGACCCGGGCGGCGACGTTCGGCCGGAGGCGGCGGTGCTGCTGCGGTCCGGCGAGTCGGACCGTCGGCTCCGATTGCTCGATGCTTGAGTGCGCAGGACCGTGATGGATCGTCCCTTCTGAGAGGGACGGTCGCATGGAGCCCTTGGCTTTGGGTTCGAAACGAGAGAGAGACAGGCGCGGAGGCTCGGCGCGGGTCGGTTGGGACCTGCTCGTGTTGACGCTTCTGTGCGTCTCGGCCTTTGCCTCGCGCAGGGCCGAGGGCCTCGTGTTCGACCCTACGCTCGGCCTTTCGCTGGTGTTTCTCTCGCCCGCTGCTTCCGGTCGGCTGCTGGGAGCCTGGTGCGCCGTCGTCGCCGGCCAGGTGGCGGCCGGAGCTCCGGTTGGCACCGCGCTCTCCGTCGGAACCGCGACGACCCTCGCGGCCTGGCTGGGTCGCTGGATGCTGTCCAGGCACTCGGAGCTGTCGAGGCCGTTTCTGAACGCCGGGGAGGTGGTCAGCGTGGCCGTGTGGGTGGCCGCGCCGGCGACGGTGCTGTCGTTGATCGGTTGCTGGGGTCGGCCGTGGCAGGAGCTTGCGCTGAGCGCGGTGCGGACGGCGCTGGGGGTGCTGGCCGTCGTTCCCCTGACGATGGCGCGGAGGAGGCTCCAAGCCAGCGACGGGGCTTGGATGGTCGCCGGAGCGGTGGTGCTGTCGGCGGTCCTCTTCGCTGGGGCGGAGTGGCTGGCGCAGGAGTCGCCGGCGGTGTCCGTGGCAGCGATCACCCTGCTTCTGCCGGTCGGTGTGGCGCTGGCCTCGCGGACGGGCGGAGTGGGCGCGTCGGTAGGCTTCGCCGGCATGCTGCTCCTGGCGAGCGTGATGGGCGTTTCCCAAACGATCAGCCGGGCGTCGCCCGCGGCAGACTGGCTGGACCATCTGGCTGTGGCCCTGGTGCTCGGTCTCGTCGGGCTGGTCTCCCAGACGCTGGCGGCGGCCAGCGCCGGACGAGCCGTCAGCGAGCGGAGGCTGAGGGAGAGCGAGCAGCGGCTGGCACGCGCGGCGGAGCTCTCCCACCTCGGCTACTGGGAGTACTCCTTGGAGGATGGGAGGCTCACCTGGTCCGCCGGCGCCGAGCGCGTTCTTGGACCGATGACGGGCGAGCCCGCAAGCGGTCTGTCACGCCTCCTCTCGCGCATGAGGTCCGCGGACGCTCGGGCGGTGGAGATGAAGATCGCCGACGCCGTCGCCAAGGGGACGTCCTTCGAGGCGGTGTTCGGCTTCGTGACGGCCTCTGGGGAGGAGCGAACGGCCGTGATCCGCGGCGGCCCCCGCTTCGATGCCAAGGGGCTGGTTTCGGCGCTCACGGGTTCGATCCAGGATGTGACCGACCAGCTGCGCCAGGAGGAGGCCTTGCGCGCCAGCCAAGAGAGGATCTCCAGCATCCTGGAGTCGATGGCCGATGCGGTCATCTCGTTCTCACCCGAGTTCGACCGGGTCCTTCATGCCAATCGGGCCGCGCTCTCGCTGCTGGGGACGGATGGCAGCCTGCTTTCCATCAGCCCGAGCTGGCTGGTCGCGGCGCTGAAGGAGGAGGCCGAGGGCTTCTTGGAGGAACTCCGCGGGAGCGGGCAGGCCGCGAGCGTCGTGCGCCTGCGGCGACCGGACGGCCAGCTCCGCTGGGTGCACGCGCGCGGCCGCGAGTTCCGGTCGCTCGCAGGCGAGCCTCTGCGCGTGGATCTGATCCTCACGGACGTCACGCGGGAACGCAAAGCCACCGAGGCCCTGGAGCAGTCCGAGCGGCGCTACCGCAGGCTCTTCGAGACGATGAGCCAAGGCGTGCTCTATCTGGACGACGACGGCCGGATCGTCCGAGCCAACGAGGCCGCGAGCGTGATTCTCGGGATGCCGCTGGACCGTATCCTCGGGTGCGGTTTGGGCGAGGCGCTCCGGGCTGTGGACGAGTCGGGGGCTCCGCTGCTCGACGACAGGCTGCCGCCGTTCTGCGGGCCCGAATGCCCGCGCTCGATGCTCATCGGGGCCTACAACCGGTCGGAGTACGACCACCGTTGGGTGGTGCTGGACTGGATCCGCGAGGAGAGCGAGCTGCCGGATGGCGCGCGCTATCAGGTCATCCTCACCGACATCACCCGACTGAAGCGGCTGCAGGACGAGCTCGAGCGGATGGCCTACACCGATCCGTTGACGGGCTTGCCGAACCTCGGCATGTTCCGCGACCGCCTGGAGCACACGCTGCAGAACGCGGAACGCTACGGCGAGACCATCGGGGTTCTGTTCGTGGATCTGGATCTGTTCAAGCAGGTCAACGATCGCTATGGGCACCACGTTGGGGACGAGCTGCTTCGGGAGGTCGCCGGCAGGTTGCGGACGACGGTCAGGCGCTCGGATACCGTGGCCCGTTTGGGCGGGGATGAGTTCGTGATCCTCCTCTCGCGCATTCGGGAGCCGTCGGACGTCGACGTGGTGGCGAAGAAGATTTTGAGGGCGTTCGAGGAGCCGTTCCACCCGGCCGGTCTGGAGCTCGTCTGCAGCTGCAGCGTCGGAGGGGCGGTGTGGGCAGGCGGTCAGGCCTCGGCCGCGGATCTGGTGGCGCGCGCGGACGAGGCGATGTACCTCGCCAAGACTTCAGGCCGGTCCGGTTACCGGCGGGCGGAGTTCTCCGAACGGGCGGCGAGGGAGATGGCGCTCGAGGCGGAGTTGCGGAACGCCCTGAGCGAGGGGCAGATCGTGGCGCACTTCCAGCCGATGGTGTCGCTTCAGCCCTACGAGGTGGTCGGCGCCGAGGCGCTCGCGCGCTGGCGCCATCCCACGCTAGGGTTGCTTCAGGGTGCCGACTTCATCCCGATCGCAGAGCGAACGGGGCTGATCGTGCCGATCGGCCTTTCCGTCGTGAGGCAGGCCGTGGAGCAGGCACGGCCCTGGGTCGAATCGCGCCCCGGCTTTCGGCTCGCGGTCAACGTGAGCCCTCGGGAGCTGCTCTCGCCGGGCTTCGCGGGTCGGCTTTTGCGCGAATTGCAGCAGGCGGGCTTCCCGGCATCCTCGCTGGACGTCGAGGTCACGGAGACGGAATCGCTGGAACCGTTCGACGAGGCCGTGCGCGCTCTCTCCCAGCTGCGCGAAGCGGGATGCCGCGTCGTGCTGGACGACCTGGGGATCGGGCACTCGACGCTGGCGCACCTGCTCACGCTTCCGGCCGACGGCGTGAAGGTGGACCGCTGCTTCGCCCGCCAGCTGGAATCGGGCGAGAGGTTCGTGGACCTGCTGCGGAGCCTGTTGGAGCTGTTGGACCGCTTCGGGGTGCGCGCCGTGGTGGAAGGCGTGGAGACCGTGGGGCAGGTTCGAGCCGTCCGAAGGGCTGGCTGCCGAGTGGCTCAAGGGTTCGCGTTCGGCAAGCCGATGTCCGCCGAAGACTTCGGACGGCTGCTGGGGCGGGGCTTGGCGTCCGCGCTCGTCGAGGCGGAGGAGGCGCCCACCTCGGAGAAGACGGGCGCTCCCTAGATCTTCACCCGTACCGGACCGTCCACCTTCGAGCTCTCCAAGGCTGAGAACACCATCGCCAGGCTGCGGATGTTGTCGTGGCACTCGGTCTGCGGGCGAACGCCCTCTCTCAGGAAGCGCAGCATCTCCAGGAGCGCGCCGTGCATCCCGGTCGCTTCGAGGTCCGACGGCACCGGGGCGACCTCCTCCAAGGGTCGGTGGAAGCCCTCGTCGCCCGCCACGCGCTGCACCCGCGGATCGGCGTCGCCTTGGTAGAGCAGCGTGCCGTTGGTGCCCACGATCCGCCAATCGCCGTTCCAACTCGTGTGGAACCCCTCGGAGCACCAGCTGCCGCGGTAGCTGAAGACGGCGCCTCCGGTCATGCCGAACACGCACACGGCGGCGACGTCGCCACGGTACCAAGATCCCTTCGGGTTGAACTCGTGGCAGTAGACCCACTCCGCGTCGAGGCCCGTGAGGAAGCGCACGAGGTCGAAGTGGTGGATCGCCATGTCCAGGATGAGCGGGCTGTCCATCTCGTCGCGGAAGCCGCCGAAGTGCGCCCCGATGAAGAAGTCGCAGCACAAGGTGGTCAGGTCACCGACCGCGCCGCTGGCGAGCGTCCTTCGGATAGAGTCGTGCTTGCGGTCCCATCGGCGAGACTGGCTGACCATGTACAGCTTGCCGGTCCGCTCGGAGGCCGCGACCATGCGGCGCGCCTGGTCCATGCTGGCGGCCATCGGTTTTTCGCCGATCACGTGCGCGCCGCCCTGCAGGCAGGCCACGGTGACGTCGGCGTGGGCTTCGGGCACCGTGAGATCCACGGCGAAGTCGGGCGCCGTAGTCCTCAGAGCTAGGTCAAGGTCGTCCGTGCAGAGGCAGTCCAGCCCGTACTGCTTGGCTCTGGCCTCCGCGGCATCCTTGCGCAGGTCCACGATCGCCGCGATCTCCACCTTCTCCTCCAGGAGCGGTGGGAACCACGCGCCGGAAATGCCTCCGGCTCCAACGACGATGCAGCGGGGATTCGCTCGGTTCATCACCTGTTGGTTCTGCCGCCAGCACCGGAACTCCTGCTCCGGCGCTCGATCCTGACGGCCACGTCCTCACGAAAATCGGGTGCGCGCAGCTCCATCCGTCCTCCCTTGGATCGGGCGGAGGTCGATGCGAAGAACGTTCCGCGGTTGGTGTCGAACCAGCGCGCCGTGTAGTCTCCATCTCGGAGGTTGCGGATCGTCACCTTCGCGCCGCGGCACGGGCTCACCGTGGGTTCCGTCGCGCCAGCGGGCCAATCGTAACGCCGATCGAGAATCCAGGCGAGCGCTCTGTCGGCCGTGCCGATTCCTGTGGAGAACACCGGCGGCCCCTCGGGACC
>Ga0209018_1000212_pt1 | contig 57309 bp, 42 predicted proteins | sample YNPBryBLVA2012_FD_185814 | JGI IMG/M metagenome (GOLD analysis project Ga0209018, IMG submission 185814) | Anoxygenic and chlorotrophic microbial mat microbial communities from Yellowstone National Park, USA - YNP Bryant BLVA 2012 (SPAdes)... ...
TGGACTTTTTTCTGGCGAGGCAGCGATCCTCACGCCGATAAACTTTGAAAGGGAGCAACAAGCCTATGTGCGGCATTTGTGGAACCTACGCCTACCGGACAGGCGAACCTGCCTCGCGCGATCTCATTCATGCGATGACCGACAGCATGGCGCATCGCGGCCCCGACGGCGCAGGCGACTACTTCGACGACTCGGCGGGGGTAGGCTTTGGCCATCGCCGCCTGTCGATCATCGACCTGGCGCTGGGCCAGCAGCCCATGACCAACGAGGACCGCACCGTCTGGATCGTCTTTAACGGCGAAATTTACAACTACCGCGAACTGCGCCCTGAACTGGAAGCGCGCGGCCACGTCTTTTCCACCTCGTCGGATACCGAGGCGATCATCCACGCCTACGAGGAATACGGCACGGACTGCCCGGCGCACTTTAACGGTATTTTCGCCTTTGCCATCTGGGATATGAAAAAGCGCCGTCTGTTCCTGGCGCGCGACCACTTCGGCATCAAGCCGCTCTATTACGCCACGCACGGCGGCACGTTCCGCTTCGCTTCGGAACTCAAGGCCATTCTGACCGATCCATCTGTGCCGCGCGAACTGGACCTGGACGCGCTTAACCTGACGCTGACCTTCCGCTACTGCCCGGCCCCGCGCACGCTGTTCCGGGACGTGCACAAGCTGCCGCCCTCCAGCTACATGCTCGTGGACGAACACGGCCTCCACGAAGGTCTGTATTGGGACGACATCCCCGAAATCGACCGCGCCGGCGACGAGGCAGCCTGGGTCGAGGCCCTGCGGACCGAATATGACGCGGCAGTGAACCGGCAGATGGTGGCGGACGTACCAATCGGTATCTCGCTCAGCAGCGGCGTGGACTCGGCTACCATCCTGGCATTGATGAGCCGCCATTCCAGCGGCCCGGTGCGCGCCTACACGGTAGGCTTCGCGGGCCGCGCCGACGTGGACGAGACCGCCGACGCCCGCGAACTGGCGCGGCGCTTCGGCGCGGATTTCAGCGCCCAGTTGATCACCGAGCAGGATTATGCCGCCTTCATGGACCGCTACATCTGGCACATGGAGGAGCCGGTGGTGAACCAGTCGGCGGCAGCGTACTACTTCGTCTCCAAGATGGCGCGCGACCAGGGCGTGAAGGTGCTGCTCAACGGCCAGGGGCCGGACGAGGCCTTCGCCGGGTACCCGCGCCATCTGGCCGCCGCGCACACGCCGCAGCTTCAACGGCTGGGCCTGGGCATGGTGGGACGGGCGCTGGGCGACGGTGTGCAGAGCGTCCCGCTGCCGGAAAGCTACCGCCGCATGACTTATGCCCTCGGCGCGCAGGATGAAGCCGACCTGCTGCTGCGCATTTACGCGACCCTACCCGATATGCGCCGGCACGCGCTCTTTTCGCCGGAGACACAGCGCCGCATCGACACCGACCTGCCGCTCTGCTGGGTGCGGGAGCAACTTGCCCGCGCGCCCAAAGGTACGCTGCTGGAAAAGATGACCTACCTGGACGCGCGCACGGGCCTTTCGGAAGAACTGCTGCTCTCGGAAGACAAGATGTCGATGGCCGCCAGCATCGAGGCGCGCGTGCCTTACCTGGACGTGCAGGTGATGAAGCTGGCCGAGCGCCTGCCCGGCGATGTGAAGATCAAGGGCCGCCAGCAGAAAGCCATCCACAAGCAGGCGTGCATGGCCTGGGTGCCCGACGTGGCCTACCGCCGCAAGATCGGCTTTGTGAGCGCGGCGGACAAGTGGCTGCGCGGGCAGTTGGGCCGACAGTTTTTGCAGCGCATCGCCCGCCCCGACTCGCTGACGCAGGCATACCTGAACCCGGCCAGCGTCGAGACGATGATCCGGCAGCATCTCTCCGGCAGGTGGGATCACCAGCGGGCGCTGTTCCTGCTGCTTTCGCTGGAAAACTGGTTCGCGGTTTACCTGAACGGCCAGGGCGTATACGCATAGACGGGGAATCATGCGTGGGTTCTATCGGGGCGACGGTCATGGTCGCCCCGACCGTTCTTTTCTACCGCAGCACCCGCTCATACAGCGCCTCGATCTTCGCCAGGATCACCTCCGGTGCATAGTCCCGGCGGAACAACTCCCGGTTAGCTGCGCCCATCGCCTGGCGCAGGGCCGGGTCGCGCGCCAGCCGGACCAGCCGGTCGGCCAGGGCCTGCACATCTCCCGGCGAGACGAAAAAGGCGTTACGACCCTCTTCCAGCACTTCCGGCAATGCCCCGACGGGCGTCACCACCAGTGGCAGCCCGGCGGCCATCGCCTCCAGCACCGAGATCGGGAAGTTCTCCTGGTACGACGGCAGTAGAAAGACGTCTGCCCCGGCGAACAGGTCCAGCTTGGCCTGCCCGGTCACGATGCCGGGGAAGTCCACGCCACCCGCCGCTATCGCCTGTGCCTGCGCCTGCTCCACCTGCTCGCGCTCGGCCCCCAGTTCCGGCCCACCGGCGAAGACGAAATGCGCCTGCGGGGCCTGTTCCCGCACCAGCGGAACGGCCTTCAGCGCGTCGAACAACCCTTTGCGGCTGCCCAGGCTGCCCATAAACAGGATCGTGCAGGCTGCGTCTGCCGACTCTCCTGGGGTGTGCGGAGGGGCTTCTGCCAGCGCCGCGATGTCGGCTTCAACCGTGTTCGGCACCACAACCACGTTCAGCCCCGGCGCCAGGTCCAACAGGTAGCGCCGCCAGCTTTCCGACAGGGCGATCATCACGTTGGGCAGCCGCAGAATGGCGATCACGGCCCGCCGGACCAGGCCGTTGCGGTGCTCGGCCAGGCGCTTGAACTGGTTGCCGTGCAGGTGGCCCACCACGCGCACGCCGAGCAGCCGCGCCAGCAGCATGAACGCGCCCTCTTTGAAGTAGGAGACGCGGTCGGTGATGGGCTGGTGCATCAGGGCCGGGCGGCGTGTGAGCAGGATCACCAGCAGCCGCCACATCTGCCGGAAGAAGAACAGGAAGTTCACCGGCGACAGCGTGGCGACCTTGTCCATGCTCTCCTGCGGGCGGGTCGTGTCGAGATGGATCAGCTCGAACCGCTCGCGCAGCGGGGAGGCAAGCAGGATTTCGTTGAACATGCCCACGCCGCCCATCTGCTTGAGCGTCGGCCCGACCACCAGCATGCGGGGCTTTCTTCCCTGGACCATCCGGCTTTCCCTCGGTAGATCAATTTAAAAAGGGCAGGAGCGCGCCATAGCACACTCCTGCAAACGCCTTAAAACACGCCTCGTCCTCTGCGTAGCCTGTAGGCCAACCGGATCAGTGCCTCCGATGGGAAGGCGGTCAGGTCGCCCAGCCGATGGGGCCGGTTCAGAATGCGCGTTACGGTCCGCTGTTCGTCCTGATCTGGTGGCGCGAAGGTGCGCATTCCTTCTCCCGGCCCGCCGTCCAGCAGGTCGAGCAAACGCTTCCAACCGGGGCTGCCCTCCCGCGCCGCGACCATCGGGTCGAACGGGATCGCCTGTGCCCCTTCCGGCGCTTCCGGGTGAACGGCGTAAGTGCAGCCGTCGGCGGTCAGCGCGAGCGCCGCCGCCTGGCCGAGCGCCTTCAGCCCCCGGTAGATGTTCGAGAGCCGGTCGAAGTAGTACTCGCTGCGCGTCCAGGGCGTGCGGGCGTAGGCTTCCGGGTAGCTGCCGTCGATGCGCTCGATAGTCGTGTAGATGCGCATATCGGCCTGCGTGGGAGCCGGCCCGGAGACGTGCTCTGCCAGCGTGACGGGGCGAAGCTGCCGGACTTCCACGAGGTAGCGCAGCAGGGCTTCCAGGTGAGGCAGATGCAGGTTCGAGCCGTCGCGGAAGGGGTGCATCAGCACCGTGACGTGCTCCCGGCCCGTCTCCTGGCGCGCCTTGTCCAGGGCCGAGTCGATCAGCAGGCGCGTGCCGAACCAGGGCAGGCTGTACGTCTCCACCGGCACGGGGACCAGCCACAGGCCCTGCCCGCTCGCCGGGTTGACGATGGGCAGCGGCTGCGTCCCGATCTGGCGGTAGGCGAAGGGGCGGTAGTGGTGCAGGGCAAAGGTCGTCACGTAGCGGATGCCCAGGCTCATCAGCGCGTGGATGGTGTGGGCGTCGGTGCGAAAGATGAAGTTCGCCCCCACCACCGGGCCGTACTGCTGGAAGTCCGCCAGGTGCTCCCCCAGGCGGCGGCGCTGCTCGTCCGGCGGCAGCCCGGCCATCCACTCGTGAAAGGGGCCGTGAATGCCGATCTCGTGGGCGCGCTCGGCCAGCGTGGGCAGCAACGCCGGATAGAGGTGAGCCACAAAGCCGGTGACGAAGAAGGTCGCCCGCACGCCGTAGCGATCCAGCAGCGGCAGGATGCGCGGCAGCCCCACCCGGATGCAGGCGATCTGCTCGGTGTCGAAAACCAGGGAGAACGTCCCGCGCGGACGGGCAGGCAGGCGGACGGTCTGCGCGGCGCGCGGCACGGCCAGATCGCCCTGTCCCCGCCGCAGGTCGGCCAGGGCTGCCCGCGCCTGGGCGTGCGCCTCCGGGGTGTCGATGCCGCTCAGGGTCGAATAGCCGGTGCGGAAGCGCCGGATCATCGGGCCGATAGGCTGGCGGTCAAACACCTGGTCGTTGCGCGAATAGATCACGAAGTCTACGTCCTGCGCCTGCGCCTCAGCGACCAGCGTATCGGCCTCCTGCCCCAGCCGGGCGAAATCCACCTCGCGCAAGATCGTGTGTGCAAAGCCGGGGATGCGCAGCCCGTCGAAATCCAGCGCGGCCCGGTCCGCCGGGTCGATCAATACCATTGCAGCACGCGGCACGTTTGTTCCCTCCCGGCTCAATGCTTCTCTTGCAGTGCTTTCAAATATGCGCCCGCGATGACCCGCCAGTCGAACACGGTTTCGGCCAGCCGCCGGGCGTTTTCGCCCATTACACGGCGCTCGTCGGCGGTCCAGGCAGCGGCCTGCCGTAGCGCTGCCGCGAAGCCTTCGACCGTCGGCGAGCAGACCAGCCCGCAGCGGTAGTCATGCACAAAGGTCGCCGTCTCGTCCACGTCCGTTACGATCAGCGGCCTGCCCATCGCCAGGTATTCCGCGAACTTGCTCGGCAGGCCGCCCTGCATGGCCGGATGGCGCGTGCGCGGGATCAGCAGCACATCCGCCGCCGCCAGCTTGTGCGGCAGTTCAGAGGCGGGCACACGGTCTTCCAGCGTGACGCGCTCGCCCAGCCGGGCCGCGAAGGTCGCCTTGAGCGCCTGGTCGCGTGGCCCGAAGCCGATCAAGTGGAAGCGCATGCGGTCGCTGACGTTCTGGGCCATTGCTTCCAGCAGCACGTCCATCGCCTGCCATGCCTGGAAGCTGCCCGCATAGACGAAGCGCAGCAGCCCGTCGTCGCGCGGCGGGGCGGGCGTGAATTGCGCCGCATCCACGCCGTTGCGCACGATGATCATCCTGTCCAGCGGCACGCCGCGCGCCCGGTAACGTTCGTAGAACGGACCGGAAACCATCAGGAGGCAATCAGCCAGCCGGCGCGCCAGCGCAGTGAGGATGGCGCTCTGGATCACCCGGTACAGGCCACGCAGCGAAGGTCGCGCCTGATATTCCAGCCGCGTCTCCATCAGTTCGTCGCCATGCACATCAAAAATCGCCAGGTGGCGGTTGAACAGCTTTGCCGCCGCCGCCGCGACCGCCGCCCCTGCCCCGGCGGCGTGGATGGCGTCGTATCCGCGCGCGCGCCGGGCGATCTCCCGCGCGTTCAGCCAGAACAGCAGATGCGGCCCCCGGACGCGCAGCGTGCGCAAGGAAAGCAGGTCCGTCTGTGCGCCGTTGGCCTCCAGACCCAGGCGCAGCCCGGCCAGGCGCGTCTCGTAGGCGTCGGCGCTCTTGAGGCCCTGCGGGGGCCGGTCGGAAAGCACGAGTATTTTCACCGTCATCCTCTTTGTAAGGCGCCTAAACAACAGGCATCGAAGCGGCAAGCGGAAACCCCGCTGGCGCGCTCAGAACTCCCTGCGCCTAGGCGCTTCGATGTTCGCCGCTTAGCCCCTGCCCACAATGTCCGCCAGAAAGCCTGCCAACTTCGCGCCCATCGCGTCCCAGGTGCGGGCGCGGGCATAAGCCAGCGCCGCCCGCCGCAGCGAGTCCAGCCGGGCCGCGTCGGTCAGCAGGGGCAGCACGGCCTGCGTGAACGCTTCTACCTCGAACGGAATGTGCGCGCCGCCGCCCGATTCCGCGATCATGACCTCGGCTTCCCCGCCGCCGGACGCGATCACCGGCAGCCCGGCGGCCATGTATTCCGCAATCTTGAGCGGCGAGGCGTACTGCCGGAACGGGTCGGGCCGCGAGGTCGCCAGCCCCAGGTCGGCTTCGGCCAGCAGGGCAGGCAGATCGGCGTAGGGAACCGGCCCGGTGAAGCGCACCGCTTCCCCCACGCCCAACGACCCCGCCAGCGTGCGCAGCTCTGTCAGCGCCGGGCCGCCGCCCACCACGATCAGCCGCAGGTCCGGCACAGACTGGCGCAGGACGGGCAGGGCGCGGATCGGCAGATCGATGCCCCAGCGTTCGTCCACGCTACCGGTGTAAATCAGCGCGGGCGGGTGGGGCTTGCGCGCAGCACAGGCAGCATTGAACCGCTCGAATTCCACGCCGTTCGGCACGACGATGGTCCGCTTTGCACCCTGCGAACGCCGCAGGTCGGCCAGGGGACGGCTCACCGAGGCGACGCCGTCCGCCGCACGCACCACGATCCGCTCCCGCCGCGCGATCAGGCCCGCATAGCGCGGCTCGACGTAGCCGGGATAGTAGTCCCAGTCGTTGTACACCAGGTGTTTCACGCGCCCGCTCCGCTTGAGCAGCCAGGCCAGCAGCGCGTTTTCGGCGTGAGCCACAATGCCCACCGTGTAGGAGCGTGCCAGGGCCGGGCGCAGGCTGAGGTATATCCACACGTCCTGCAACAGAACGTCCAGCGCGCGGGGCAAGGGCAACCGCCGCGCCGTGATCCGCCGGACGTTGCCTTCCTGCGCGGCGGTGACGCGCTCCCGCCGCAAGCGGCCCAGGCCGTCGCGCAGCTTGTTCAGCGCAGAGGCAGGTGGCCCGCCGTAGAAGTTGACGTAACCCACCAGGTCCAGGCGCTCCACATAGGGCGCAAGCGCGTAGGGCAGCCGCTGCGCCGGGCTGTTGAGCTTTTGCAGGGACAGGTTAATGCCTGCCACGAAGAGCGTGTCTCCCGGCAGGCAATCTGGGGGCGGTGTGTCGGATGTCATGGTTTGTTCCCGTTCGCGGCCCTTACCGCTTTCCCCTTTGCTTGAGGGCGAGGGGGAAGAACAGGGCGCTGAAGACCCGCTCCCTGAGGGAGCAGGATTTAGGGTAAGGGCTACAGATACCCATACGCCACCCAGCCGCCGTCCACCGGCACGGTGACACCCGTGATGCTCGCCGCCGCCGGAGACGCCAGGAACAGCGCCGCCGCCGCGATGTCTTCCATGGCGATCAGGCGACCGATGGGCGTGCGTTTCAACAGCGAGGCCTCGTCATACCAGCCGAGCTGGATGTGGTGATCCACTGCCTCAGTGCGCACGTAGCCCGGCGCGATGGCGTTGACCGTGATGTTGTGCCTGGCCCACTCAATCGCCAGCACGCGCGTCATGGCGTCGATGGCGGCCTTGCTGCAATTATATGACAGCCGCTCCGGGAAGCCGACCAGCCCGTTGATCGACGACATGCTGATAATACGTCCGTGCTGCTGTGGGATCATGGCCAGCTTGGCGACGGCCTGGCTGCACAGCACCGCGCCCTTGAAGTTGATGTCCATCACGCGGTCGAGTTCCTCTTCCGGCAGGTCTTCGCTGGGGAAGCGGTTGAACACCCCGGCGTTGTTGATCAGCACATCGGCGCGCCCCCAGCGGTCCAACGTCGCCTGGACCATCGCCCGTGCGGCGGCGGCATCACGCACGTCCATCGGGTAAAACAGGGCACGCTCCGGGCCGAGTTCCTCGGCCAACGCCTGGCCGCTGGCAGCGTCGATCTCGGCGATGACGATCTTCGCGCCCTCGTTGGCGAAGGCGCGCGCCATCGTCCGCCCGATGCCCTGCCCTGCGCCGGTGATGATCACGATCTGGTCTTGGAATTGCATGGCTTACGTTTACTCTCCTGAATCCATTCGATTAGACACAAAGCCGCCTCACACTTTGACGGCCTCTACATACAGGGTTTCCAGGCACTTGCCCTCGTCGCAGCCCTCCAGCCGTTCGATGTCCGGCATGGTTGTCTCGTGGAGGCGGCTGTGGACGATGTGGGTGAACCCTACCTTGCTCAAAACGCTGCCCAGCGACTCGAAGTCATAGAGCCAGCGATGCCCCCACCCCTGAATCTGGCCGACGAGGATTTCCCCCTTGGTTTCCAGCCCTGGAAAGGACTGGAAAATCTCGTAAAATCGGCGAAAAAAAGCCGCATCGTCCTCATAATACTTGCTGATCCACAGTTCTAAATCGAGGCACGTCACCCGGATCAGCCCACCGCCGATCATGACCCGGTAGCATTCCCTGAGGCAGTCAACTGCCTGCGCCAGAGTCAAGTGCTCAATAAAATGGCTGGTGTACACATACCGTACCGTACCGTACCGTTCTGCACTGGGATGCCATGCGTGAGGTCGAAGTGCAGTACGGCAGTGCCGTTAATCTGCCGGATCGTTCCGTAAGGAATGTCCCAGTCCGAGAACAGGCCGATGTTCAACCAGCCGGGGACCAGGTCGTGCGCCAGGTCATCCCCACAGCCGAGGTTGAGCCGGTCGATTGTGCGTGTGGCCCGTTTGAGCCGCTCGCAGTTCAGGGAGCTGTTGCCGATTCGCCTGAGCGCCCATTTTCCGAGGTCCTTGAACCGTCTCCACACGGCGTTTCCCCCTTACTCAGCTTTTCTCAGCCGTCCCGATTCAGATCCACCTGTGTGGCTCCTGAAATGGCGATCTGCGCAAAAACGCCCCCACATCTGCACTGCGACGGGCCGTGAAAACACGGTCCCCTTAACCTATCTCATGACCTCGTCCAGCGTTTGCGCCAGCCGCGCGGCCAGCTTTTCGCGCGCGAAATCCGTGATCCCGTCCCGGCGGATGCGCAGCGGGTTGCCTGCCTGGCGGCGGCGGTACAGGTCCACCAGCGCCGCCGCAACGCCCCGGCTGTCGTCGTTTTCCACCGTCATGCCCAGGCGGTATTGGTCGATCAACTGTTGCGCCGCGCCGGGGCTGCTCAGCAGCAGGATTGGCGGGCCGCCCACTGCCCAGTACTCGTAAATCTTGCCGGGAATCAGGGTCGGGAAGCCGTGATAGTTAATCGTCAGCAGCAGGTCGGCGCTTTGTAGTAAATCGGCGAACTCCGGTCGCGGCAGATAGCCGACTTCCTGCACGGCATCTTGCAGCCCCAACGCCCTGACCTGCGCGCGGTACTCCTCCGGCAATTCGCCTGTGAACAGCAGGCGGATGTGCTTGCCGACCTCCGGCTGTGCCTCGCGGAGGTGAACGATGGCACGGAAGACGGCCTCCGGGCTGCGTGGCCAGTCCTCGGCTACCGATAGCAACCCGGCATGGACAATGGTAAACGGCCTATCCGTCGCCGGCGCGGACGCAGGCGCATCTGCGAAAGGATAGTCTGCCAGGTCTGTGCCATTGGGAATATAGACAAACTTCTCTGCCTGCTGGCGCGGATAGCGCCGCACGAACATTTCACGGCTTAGCGGCGTGACCAGCACCACGCGGTCGGCGGTGCGCACCGACCACCACTCCAGCAGGCGGTTGAGTGCCCGCACCAGCGCCGGGCGGGTCTGTTGCCAGCGCGTGTCCACCCAGTCATCGCGGAAGTCGAGCACCAGCGGCTTGCGCGTAAGCAGCTTGAGCAGCGCGCCGATCACCGCCGCCGAGTGTGGCGGGCAGGTGGCAAACAGCACGTCGATGCCCGCTTCGCGCACCACACGCCGCCCCTGGCGGATGGCAAACGGCAGCCAGGTGATGTTCTCGTCGGGGATCAGCACCCACTTTGTGCCCCAATCTCGGATCGCCCGAAGGGTGTTGACCACGATTTTCGCCAGGCGGCTGCGCTCGCGCGCCTGACGCCCGCGCTCCAACAGCTCTGCCGAAGGCTCGCCGGCAGCAGTGCGACACACCACGACCTCCGGCGGCAGATCGGCCAGCAGTTCTTCACTGCCGCCGCGCCGCAGGCTCTTGTACTCCCGGCTGTCGTCCACCGTCACCACGAACGGCTTCCAGCCCAACGTGGGCAGGTATTTGAGGAACTTGACCACGCGGATCGAACCGCCGACCGAGAAGAACGGCGGGAAGATGTAAGCCAACACCAGCACATTACGCCGGGACATGGAACTATCGGGCTGCTGCGGTTGCGTCATGTATCCTTTTCTTCCTGTATGCTCACCCGGTCCAATCACCGGCCCGCACAATCAGGGTTTGCTGAAAATGATGATCTGATAGCGACCCAGCCGGGCCATCGCGTGAGGGAAAGCCCCCTCCAGCCGATACAACAGATGGAGCAGTTGCCTGCCCAACGCGCCGTCTGGAATAAAGCGCCGGGTAAATTCTGCCCCTACACTACGCCACGAACGCATCTCCACCTGCCACTCGCGCCCAAACGTCCGCCGAAACCAGCGCAGCGGATGGGTATGGACGTAGATCGCGGCATGCGGCGGCTTCGGTTCGCTTTCGTTTGGTGGCGTCTGTGTCACTTGTTTGCCCCGGCGCAGCAGTGGCTTGAGCACATCGGTCCACAGCGTGCGGATGACAGGCATATTTTTCACCAGTCGTCGGAGACGATCTACCTGCATGTAAACGATCAAAAAGTTGCACGCCGGGCAGACCGTCCTGCCGATCTCCCGGATAGCCGCCGCCTGTTCCTCGGCAGGGATGTGATAAATCACGTGCGCCGAAACTGCTGCGTCAAAGGTATCGGATTTAAACGGCAGGTGGGTCAGGTCAGCCACCACGTACCACCCCTGTTCGGCCAGTTTGATCCGTGCCTCCACCAGCGCCTGGTAGGAAAAATCCGCGCAGACGTGGCGCTCGTACCCGTCGGAATAGGCCAGGTATTCCGGGTGCGAGATCGCTCCCGAACCGGCGTCAAGATAGTACCTGCCGTGCGGACGGATAAACTCCTTGACGCGCAGGTGAGTCTGTTGCCAGTAGTCCCGCAACACGGGACGGTTATCCTCAAAGGCGGCAGTGTCGCCATAAAAGCCGTTGGCGTCCTTGCGCCAGCCGAACGTATCGTAGAATTCTCGCACGCTTCGTTTGATATGCATGGTGTTCTCCCTACCCCGATATGACAACGTTCACGGGGATGCACACTCTTTTGTGAAGAGCAGCCCCCAGCATCAGTGTGGAAGAACGAATGACCTCCGATCATGTGCCCTGCCCGATAAAAACGGCCTTGCTCCGGCGCGATCCGGTCTGTGGGTCGCGCCGGGATTGTCTATAACGCCGCCCGGCGTTACCAGCAAATACCTTCGACTTCGGCGGCGATCTGCACGCTGTCGGTCGCGGTGCGTGCCAGGTCGATCACGGTCTGCCCGGCGCGCAGCACACCTGCCAGCTCGCTGTTGATGCCGTGTGAGGCGATCACCACGTCGGCCCCGCGCACCGCGTCTTCCAGCGTGTCGCACATCAGCGCGGCGATGTGCGGGATGGCCTGCTCGATGTAAGCGCGGTTGCTGCCCACCAGCCGCGACAGGTTCACGTTGCGGTCGTAGATGCGCACGTCGTAGCCTTTGCCCAGCAGCGTTTCGGCCAGGTGGACCATCGGGCTTTCGCGCAGGTCGTCCGTACCCGGCTTAAAGCTCAACCCGGCCAGCGTGACGCGCTTCTTGCCGAGGCGCTCGATCATGCGGTAGGCGAACTGGACGTGCCGCTCATTGCTCGGCATCAGCGAGTCCATCATCGGCAGGTCCACGTCGCTGTGGCGCGCCAGATAGGTGAGGGCGCGCAGGTCTTTGGGCAGGCAGGACCCGCCGAAGGCGAAACCCGGCTTGAGGTAGCGCGGCGAGATGTTCAGCCGTGTGTCCTGGCAGAAAACATCCATGACCTTCGTGCTGTCGATGCCCAGTTCCTTGCCCAGCCGCCCGATCTCGTTGGCGAACACGACCTTGAGCGCGTGGAAGGCATTGCAGGCGTACTTGATCATCGAGGCTTCATCCGGCGCGACGCGGAAGATCGGCGCGGGGATGTCCGCGTAGAGCTTCGCCAGGATGTCGCCGCCGCGCTCGTCCACCTGCCCGATCACGGTGAAGGGCGGGTTACGGAAGTCCTCAATCGCGCTGCCTTCGCGCAGGAACTCCGGGTTCACCGCCGCGCCGAAGCCCACGCCGACTTTCTTGCCGGACTCGCGCTCCAGGATGGGGATCAGGCGCTTGAGCAACGTGCCGGGCAACATGGTGCTGCGCATCGCCAGGACCTTGTACCCGTCGGCCTTCGCCAGCGCCTGCCCGATCTGCGTGCAGACGCGCTCGACGTATTCAAAGTTGAGGTTGCCGTTGGGCGCCGACGGCGTGCCAACGCAGATGATGCACACCTCGGCATGGTTGACCGCCTCGGCCACATTATCCGTCGCGGACAGGTTGCCCGACCGGACGGCCTCACGGGTCAGTTCGTCCAGGCTGCGTTCGATGATCGGGCTGCGCCCCTCGTTGATCGAGCGGACTTTGTCCCGGTTTACGTCCACACCGATGACCTTATGCCCGTCGGCGGCGAAGCAGGCCGCCGTGACTGCGCCGACATAACCGATTCCGAAAACACTGATATTCATGACTCTTGATCTCCTGTGTAAAAAAGCAAACAGCCGTCAGCACTCAGCCTTCAACCAGCAGTTCTGACTGAACATTGACAGCGGATCGCTGACGGCTGATCGCCGAAAACGCCCAACAGAAACTGACTTTTCCACCGCTGAGGTCCCCCTGCCACGCGGCCTTGAGAACCATGTTCGGCTCCCGGCGGCCATAGCCCGCCGAATACCACCCTTCCTGAAGTTCCAATTGCACGCCTTCCGGCGGGATGATTCGGACGATCGGGGTATTTGATTCTTCAATCAGCCAACCGCCCTCTTCTGCTACGGAGGCCAGCTTCAGCCCCGGTGCGAAGTGAAAGGCCCACACCGCCTCGTGGCGACCAGCGCCTGCCAGGGTATCCCCGATCTCCCACACACCGGGGCGCGGGTGAACCACCTCTCGCTGCCAGGTCACGCCGGGCGCGGCCTGCACAGCCCCGGCCACGCGGCGGCCCGGCTCCCACGCCGCGCAGGTCGCCTGCGGAACGTCTACCCACGCGAAGTCGGTGCGGATGGTGGCCTGTTCGCGTCCATCGACCGTTACGACGTTGTGCGCGGCGTTGCGGCGGAAGGCGTCGCGCTCCGGCCCGAAGTAGGTATACGTGCCCGAATCGACCAGCACGGGCCGCCCGCCGATCCACACCTGCACGCCGAGCAAGTCGCAGTGCGCGTGCGCCGACTGCCCTTCACCGCCCAGGCCGAACGGCCCACAGCGGAAGAAAGCCACATCTGAGGCGGCGTCCCACGAGTCGCGCAGAATGTAGTGCCCGGCGCTGGCGAAGGCGCGCGAGGTCTCCTGAGGCGGATGGGCGCTCAGGCGCTCCCAGGCGTCCAGCCCGTCCGGGCCCAGCAGCCAGAACAGGTCGGCGTCGAACTCCCCGGCGGCCCACTTGAGCGCGCCGCCATCCTCGTACAGCGCCGCTCCTGCCGCCAGCAGCGGGCGGAAATCCCAGAATTCGCGGCCCTGCCACAGCCCCAGCGCCAGGCCGTCGTCGGAATCGCCCCACTGTGGTGCACGGTGGTCGGGCGTTTGCACCGCCAGGGCGTAATCCAGCATCTGCTGCAAGGCGCTTTCCAGCACGGCGGAGCGATCCAGCAGTCCGCGCCGCCCCAACGCCACCACCGCCAGCAAAAATTCCCCCACGAAGCGATGGTAGCCCGTCGCCTGCTCCGCGTTCGCGCCGTCGGGATGAGTCTGGGCGACGGCCTGTTCGGTCAGCAGACGCAGCCCGGTTTCTCGCCAGAATGCTGCTGCCTGAAACTCCGGCCACGCTGCCCCCATCAGCGCCAGCGCCGCCGCCTCGCCGATCAGGTGGTTGTTCGGCACGGCCTCGTAAGTGGTCAGGTGCTTGCTGAGGAAATCGGTCTGCTGCCACAGGCTCTTGAGGAACGGTCCGCCCACCCTGCGCAGGAATTCCGGCGACTCGCGGAAACATTGGAAGGCGATTGTCCAGGCGATCAGGCGAATGGCGACTTCCAGGGCGCTGAACCAGTGTACGCCGAACTGCACCGGGTTGGCCGCGATCCAGCTTTCCAGGTGCGCGGCGCAGGTTTCTCGGTAGCGTGCGTCCCCGGTCAGGTGGTAGGCCATGCCCAGCGTGACGAAGTGCTGGCAACGGCCCAGTTCCCACACCGGCTTGAGGTCCGCCATGCGCTGCGACGACCAGAGCAGCCCTTCCAGGCGACGGATATGCCACTGCGGCCAGCGGTAGCCGCTGGCCGGGTCGCGCTGCCAGTCGATGCCGTCGGGATACTGGAACGCCAGCCCCAGGAAAGCGAACTCGCCCCGGCAGATCGCATCGGCGGCGGCGACGATGGCCCCGGCGCGGACCGGATCGTGCGCACGGGTATAGGCAGCGGCGTCCGCCAGGGAGTTATGCGGCAGCAGAAACGACCTGCCGGGGCGCGCGGCCAGGTGATCCAGCAGCGCGTCGAGCGTGCGCCAGCCGCCGGTCGTGCGGGCCAGCAGCGCGGCGTCGGACATCGGGAGGCGCGCCAGCAGCCCCCACCGGATCGATTCGCCCCACACGCCAGCCGCAGCGGCGGCCCGCCCTGCGGCGCGTCTGATCACGCCCGAAAGCCCCAACTCGCGGACTCGCCGCGCGTAATGTGCGATGCGCTGCATATGTTCTTACCGTCCCGGCGCAATGGGCGCCTCAGCAACTTCTGTTTCCGCCGGCTTTTCGCCCCTGGAAAAAATGGCCTGCTTCACTTTCCGCAGCGAGACCTCGCCCAGCGCCGCCAGCGCGACCCCGTACACCAGCCCACCGACCGCGACCGCCGCCAGCACCGCCCCGACCTGCGCCCAGGTCGTTTCCGTCGGGCCGAGCGCGACCAGCAGCCCCATCACCGCCAGCGCCATCAGCGCCGAGGCGATCAGCACCCGTGTCAGCGTCCGCAGCGGCCAGCGCCAGGTGAAAAACCGGCGGGACGAAAGCGCCTGTAGCGTCGCCATCAGCACAAAGGCCACGCACGCGCTCACCGCCGCGCCCATGAAGCCGTAGTGTGGGATCAGCAGGAAGTTCAGCGCCAGGCTGACTCCCGTCGCCAGAAACTGGTTGCGCGCGATGATGCCGGTCCGCTTGGCAAGCAGCGTGCCGAAGCTGCCCAACTGCCCCAGGCCGAACGCCGCGCTCGCCGTCGCCACCAGCCAGATCGCCCGGTAGCCGTCCAGGTAGGCGTCCTCGGCCAGCAGGCGGACCAGCGGCCCGGCGGTCACGGCCAGCCCCACCACCGCCGGGATCACCAGCAGCAGGAACATGCGCGTGATAGCCGTCATGGCTTCTTCGGCTGCTTGCCGCCCGCGCTCTTCCCACAGGCGCATGATGATCGGCCCCGGCACGAGCAGGAACAGCCCCACCAGCATGTCGATGCTGCGCGTGGAGATGTTGTAGGACACCGAATACAACCCGACCTCATAGCTGCCCTGGTTGGCCTCGATGATGTAACGGTCGGCCAGCCGCAGCGCCCAGAAGGCCACGTTGCCCAACGTCAGCGGCAGGGCGTAGGCCCACATCTGCCGCGCGTCGGCCAGGGAGAAGCCTTCCCGCCGCACGCTAGAGCGCATACCCGTGCCGCGCGTGGTCAGCCAGACCAGCGGCAGGATCGGGATCGCCAGGGCCAACATCTGCCCCCACAACATCCCCTCCACGCCCATGCCCAGCAGCAGGATCAGCCCCACGCTGAAGATGACCGTCCCGTACTTGTAAAACAGCTCGAAGGCGGTAAACCACCGGCTGCGCTCCTGAGCGCGCAGCACGTTGGACAGGATGACGTACCAGCCGTTGGCGATGAACACCAGCAGCGCCACCCACAGCAACGGGTAGACCTCCTCCGGGAAGAGGGCGCGGCCCAACAGCAGCACCGCCGCGCCGATCAGCGCCGTGATCAGCGTGATCGCGCCCGTGTTGGCGTATAGGGATGTGAAATAGCGCGGCAGGTCTTGTTTGATGCTGTAAGCTGCATAGAAGCGCACCGCGCCCGCCGCCAGGCCCGTCGTAGTGGCCGCCAACAAAAACTCCGCCACACCGACGGCCAGCATATAGTTGCCGTACTGGTCTGGCGTGAACAGGTGCGTGAAGATCGGCACGGTGATGAAGGCCGTCAGCGCCGGGAGCATCTTGGCGGGCAGGTAAGTGAGCAGGTCTGCCGTGATCCGTTTGAACATACCGTTTCCTCAAGGCCGCCCCGGCATGACCCGGAGCGACAACCTTCTTGACGATGCCGTCTCAGCGCCCCCGTCCCCTCAGAGGGACAGGGCCGCGCGCGGAATCAACCGGATGCTTCCGGCAAGTGCAGGCAGGCATTCGGATACACCACCGCCCGCGCCTGCGCACCGTGCCGCGCCACCAGCGCCTGTAGCGCTTCGTCCCACGTGGCGTAGAGCGTCGTGTTGTACGGGAAATGCCGCCTGACCTCGTAGTGGCTCAGGTTGGGCGAGACGATGAAGACCTGCCTGTCGCCGAAGGCGCTTTGCGGCCAGACGGCAGGCATCCGCATGTTGTGCCCGGCGATAAAGTGCAGCCCTACGCCTTCTGAGCAGGCGGTGGTGATGACCACCGTCCCGTCGGGCTTCACGATCTGCGGGTTGGGGATCAGCGTCACGTTGACCACCATGCATGACTGGAGCAGGTCGGTGTCTTTGGGATAGGCGTTCAACACCACCACGTCGGCCCCGGCAGGCATCGGCGTGGCATACAGGTCGCGCGCCTGCGCAACCCCCGCCTCGTGCGCCGCCACCGGGTCGCCCGCGACCAGGGCGGCAATGCCCCGCTCCGGCGTGAACAACACGTTGATCACGTATTCCAACCCGGCGCAGCGCGCGATCTCGACCAGGTTGTCATGCTGCGGGTTGCCGTGCATATGGCCCGTCTGTACGTCTTTGTCGCGTCTGTGGAAGGCGCTCAGGGTTTCCAGTCCGGCCAGCCCGACCGCCACCGTCTTGCGCCCGCCGCCGAAGCCCACACTCTCGTGCGGCGTGATGCCGCCCAGCGCGATCTTCAGGTCGCCTTCCGCGAACACGCGGTTGATGTAGACCGGGATGCCGGTGCTCGTCTGGCCCAGCGCGGCCAGTCCTTCGTAGGGGTTGTGGACGTGCACATCCAGGGCGCGGGCCAGGTCCGGGCCGAGTTTGTATTCCAGGTCCATCAGCACGGCGGGCCGGTGCCCACCGGAGGCGATCACGACGCGCACGCGCTCCGGCGGCAGGCCACCCTGTTCCAGTTCGCGCAGGATCAGCGGCAGCAGCAGCGCGCCAGGCGTCGGGCGGGAAATGTCGTCCAGGGCGATGACCGCGTCGCGCCGCCCGCGCGCCAGCTCGCGCAGCCGCGCCGCGCCGACCGGCGCTTCCAGGGCCGCTGCCAGTGCCTCCCGGCTCAGGGCGTGCTGCCCGCGCATGCTCACGGCCTGCGCGTCCCACGTTTCGGGGAAAGGCAGCGCCAGCCGCCGCTCGTAGTACCACGCCCCCCAGGGAACGGTGATCGTCGTCACGCAGTCTGCTCCTTTTGTTGTTCCCGCGCCAGCCGCAGCGCCACCTCGCAGATGCCCATCGACGCCGGGTAGATCGCCAGCGCCCAGTTCTGGGTGAAGTTCGGGGCCACCAGGTTGCTGATCATCATGCCGATGAAACCCACGCCGAACCCCAGCGCTAGGCCGCGCAGCGTATCATCTTGAATATCGCGTCGGTACGCCAGGATGCGCACCAGAAAGGTCGCACACACACCCAGGAACGTCACCAACCCTACTAACCCCATTGTCAGCGTGATCCACAGGTAGGCATTATGCGCGTACCAGCCCATGTCGAACTGGTTCGACTCGATCTCGATGAGCATCTCCGGGCGGTAGATGTTGGCGATGCCGATCCCCAGCAGCGGGTGGGTCTGGATCGACTTCATGGCATAGAAATTCTCGATCAGCCGCCACTGGATGCTGCTGTCCGTGCGGCCCAGGTCCTCCGTCAGCGAGCCGATGCGCTCGACCGCGATGGAAATCTGGCGTCCGACCTCGCCGGGCTGGACGGCGAACAGCACGCCCACCCCGATCAGCCCAATGATCATGATGGGTAACATTCGTTTGAACAGCCGCAGCCGTTCCGGCCCGGAGATCAACACCAGCAACAGCAGGATGCCCAGCGCCGCCGTGCCCCAGTAATTGCGCTGGTAGCTGCGGAACAGCCAGAACACCGCGCCGCCCAACACGATCAACAGCGGAATCTGGCGGCCCTGCTTGCGCGTGGCGAGCACGCCGACGGTGGCCGGGATCATCATATACAGCAGACGTTCCCCGATGAAGAACAGGCGTGTTACGTCAGTATAAGTCTGCCCTGCCGTGTCCAGCGCCACATCGTTCACCGGCAGCAGGTGCAGCGGTTTGAATAGCTGGGGAGCGGCCACACCGATGGACATAAACACACTCAGCACCCACAGGCCCGTGATCAGCCGCCGCAGCGCCTGCTCGTCCCGCACCAGAAAGATCACCGGGAAAAAGATCAGCCATTGGTACAGGTTGCGCGCCACGCGGATGGCCGGGTTCGGCCCGACGCCGAAAACCAGGATACCGTTGAGCATCGAAATAACCACCGCGCCGAAGAACAGCGCCAGCGGCAGGCTGATGGCCGAGCCGTACAACTTGAAATCACGCCGGGTAGTCGCGCGCAAAAAGACCAGCGCCAGCAATGCCGTGAGGATAATATCCGGCATGTGCAGGCTCATCGGCCCCAGTTCGATCACCGGCAGATAGCTGGAGTCCACCAGGCCGTTGGTGATGCCGATCAGCAGCAGGATCACGATCTCCGGCCAGCGCAGCAGCAGATAGGCGCCCACCGGTGCGGCGACCAGCATCAGCAGCAGTTTGGGCTTGTTGAACAGCGTGGTTGCCAGCACGATGAACGCACCGACCACCGCGCCCACCAGCAGCGCCAACGCCACGCCGGTTGCCCATCGCAAGGCAGGACTTGCCTGCCAGCGCCAGCGCACGTAGCCTACCAGGTCCACCGTCCCGATCATGGTTAGCGCTCAGCCGTGCCGTCTGTCCACTGTACTTCACGTATATCGACGCTCGCCGTCGGATCGCCCAGCGTTTCGTAAAAGCGCAGCAGCCGCCGGGCGGAATAGTCCCACGAAAGCGCCTGGGCGATGCGCTGCTGCCCGATCTGCCCCATGCGCTCGCGTTGTTCCGGGTGCTCGATCAGGTAGGCGATCTGGCGCGCCATATCGAGCTGGTCATTCACGGCGGCATAGATGCCCGCCTCGCCTGCCGAGACGCGCGTCTCCGTCAGGTCATAGGCCACCACCGGCTTGCCGAGCGCCATGTATTCCATGACCTTGTTCATGGTCGATTTGTCGTTGAGCGGGTTAGAAGGGTCCGGCATCACGCACACGTCGGCGGTGGATAGGATGGTGAGCATCTGCTCGTCGGGGATGAAGCCGGTGAACCATACCTTGTCCGTGATGCCCAGGTCGCGGGCCACCTGCTGCAAAAAGTCCAGGTTTTCGGCCTTGCCGATGATGATGCAGTACCAGTCGGTGTAGCCCAGGTCGTGTTCCAGGTGATGCACCGCTCCCAGCAGGTGATCCAGGCCGTCCTGATAGGCGATGCGCCCCACGTAGGCGATCAGGGTTTTGGCGCGCGCGCGCAGGGCAGGGTCGGGCGGATAGCGTTTGACCCGACGCAGGTCCGGGCCATTGCGCACCACCCAGGCGTTCTCCGGCCTCACGCCGTTGCGGGCTATATCCTGCTGGCGGTAGGACTCGTTGACCTCGACCACGCGGTTTGCCAGTCGGCAGGACCATCGCTCCAGCTGCAGCAGGATACGGTAGAGCAACCCCGGCTGCGCCCCAAACTTCGAGAGGTACAGTTCCGGCGACAGGTCGTGGTGGTCATAGACGAATTGCTTGCCGAACAGACGTGGCAGCAGCCCGCACACGAACAGGGTATCTGGCGGGTTGTGGACGTGCACCACGTCCAGGCCGTGCCGCAGCCAGACCCACAGCACCAGCAGGGCCGAGGCCAGGGTCGCGTAGCCGAACTCCATGAGATAGCTCAGCGCGCCGCTCCCGCCGGGCGGATTGGGAAAGCGCCAGACCCGCACGCCGTTGAGCGTCTCGTGCCAGGGCTGGCCACGCCCGCGCGGACAGATCACCGACACCGTGTAGCCGTTCGCCGCCAGCGTTTCCGCCTCGTGGCGGACGCGCGGATCGGCGGGATAGGTGTTGTTTTCCACCACCATGACAATGCGCGCAACGCGACTACCCTGTTTCATACTCTGGCGCTCCTGAGCGGAGAGGAACTCCCCCGATAAAAACTGCCCGGCAAGGGCGGGGCGGCGATCTGCGCCCCGCCGTGAACCAATCAACGCCGCCGCTTACTACTTCACGCCGGTGCGGATGCGGCGAATGCGATCCTTAATGATCTCAACCGGCGTGGATGGCTGCGAGTAGTAGGCGTACAGCCGCGAGCGCGGCACACGGTTAACGATCACCCCGGCCACTTTGGCCCCGATCTGGTGCAGGTGCTGCAATGACTGGCGCAGGTTGGTGCGGTCGGTGCGCCGCTGCGCCGCCAGCACCAGGATGGTATCGGCCTGCCCGGCCAGCAGCGTGGCATCGGCAGTGGCAAGCACGGCAGGCGCGTCCAGCAGTACGTAGTCGCAGTCCTCCAGCAGACTTTCGATGAACGCCCCAGTCTGGGTCGGTGTAAGCAGGCCGGTCAGGTCGTCCGTCACGCGCCCGGCGGTCAGGATGCGCAGGTTTTTGTGGCTGCCCTCTTGTAACACCTCGTTCAGCGTTGTCTCGCCGCGCAGCACATCGCTCAGACCCGGCTCTTTGGACAGGTTGAAGATACGATGCAGACTGGGCCGCCGCAGGTCCATATCGACCAGGATCACGCGACTGCCGGACTGGGCCAGGGCCAGGCCCAGGTTGGCCGTCACGGTAGATTTGCCCGTGCCCGGCTCCGGGCTGGTGATCAATACAGACGCGCTGCCGGGCGGGATCGCGCCGGACATCATCAGGTGCGCGCGCAGCCGGTGATACACATCCGCCAGAAAGGGATAGCCGCTTTCGGGGAACAACGGCGACGGCGCAGGGCGGAACGGCAGGCCGTGCGGCGCTTCGGGAATCTGGCCCAACAACGGCAACGGCACCGTCGTCTGAACTTCTTCGGTGTTGCGGATGGAGGTATCCAGCGTCTCTAGCAGAAAAGCCAGCACCGCCCCCACCCCCAGCCCGCCGACCAGCCCAAACAGTAGGTTCAGGGCCTTTTTGGGCGAAGCCGGCGAGGTGGGCAGGTAAGCCTCTTCGACGATGGTGATGGCGTTGGCGCGCAGCGACTCGTTGTAGCGCGCGTTCTCGTAGCGTTCGAGCACGTCGGCGTAAATCTGCTGGCGCAGCGTGACCTGCGCCTGAAGATAATCCAGATAGCCTTCCGGCACCGGCGTGCCCTGCACATCAACGGTCTCTACACGAGACGAGCGCAGGGCTGTATCGTAGGCGGCAACGGCGTTATCCAGGTTGGTCTGGGCCTCCTCAAGCTGGATTTCCAGCAGTTCGCGCGCGGTCGGTGCATCACCACCATAAAATTCCAGGCTGTTTTCGATCATCATCCGCGCCAGCAGGTTGGCGACAGCCTGCGCGGCTGCCGGGTCGGGATCTGTCGCCGTAATGCGCAGCAATTCCGTCTCCGGCACAGGTTCGACTTCCACGCCGGGTTCACGCTCCAGACCGAGTTCGTTCATCACTTGCTCGCGCAGGCGGTCGCCGGTGGCGATCTCGACGTAGGTGTTCACCAGCCGGGCCGCCAGGGCATTCGCGCCCCAATCCACCACGCCGCCGGACGCGACCGATACGCGCACGGTGGACGTGGCGGCGTAAATGGGCGTCATGAGGAAACTGAGCGCCAGCGCAACCGAAGCCGCCACCACCGTACAGACGACGATGATCCACTTGTAACGCCACAGCACGCCCAGGTAGCCCTTCAATTCGTTGCCTAGGTCGTTCGTCCCCTGGCTGCCCGGCGTAGATGCGGCCTGCTGGCGCAGGGCATGGCGGCTGGGCAAAGTGGGCGCTTCGTGCGGGGCGACCGCCCGGCGCGCGGACACGTCGCGTCGCCCGTTGGTGTTCGGCGTGGCCGGGCCGGTCTCCATCTGCAACTGCCGGGCCGGGACATTGCTGCGCCGCGTCTTGCCGTAGACGGTCAGCAACAACCGTTCGGGGTCGAACGGCTTGATCAGGTAGTCGTCGGAGCCGAGCATCAGGGCGCGGCTGAGGTTGGCCCGGTCATCGTTACCCGTGACCAACACGAAGGGAATATCTTTCCAGGTGTCGTTGTCACGCACGGCGCGGAAAAGATCGAACCCATCCATGTTGGGCATGGTGACATCGGCGATGATGATGTCGGGCCGTAGCCCGCTCTCCAACAGCACCAGGGCCTCCACGCCGTCCGGCGCGGTCGTGACGTTGACCCCGCGCGGCTCCAGCAAAGCCTCAACCATCTCGATGATTTCCGCGTCATCATCCACAAACAGGACGTGGCGGGTTTCGTCTGCCATAAAGAACGCCCTCAAAAAGTCAGCCGTTGTTGGTCAGCCGGTGCGCCTGTAAGGATACTCATTCTATCCGGTTTCTGACAGGCAGCGTCAGGCAACACAAATCCTGTGCGCCTGATCTCATCACAACTATAACCAGTTGACCTTACAGCCCCCCTAAGGCAGGCAGGAGCGCCCTAACAGTTGCCTTACAGAACCGTCGGAGCAGCCGGGATACGTATCGGGGTTTGTAAGGAGACCTGAGGTACAGGTTTGGAACGGGCCATCCCAACAGGACTAAAATCACTCTGTTCCCGATATAAATATACACATTACGTTCTTTTCAAATCATTTTATCATAGATACCGAGAGAACATCTCTGCCCTTTTTCGCTGCTTAAAATACAGGAGTGCATAGAATGCAACATCGTTCCAGGACGTTGAACCTCCTCATCGTTGCGCTGCTGCTGGCCTCGTTGCTGGCGGCGGCCTTGCCCATCCTGGCGCAGGGGGGCGTGACCGTGCGCACGACGACCAACCTGCGCCTGCGCGCCGAGCCGAGCACTGCCGCCCCGGTGCTGGTGGTCATTCCCTTTCGGACATCCGTCCCTGCGCTGGCCCTCAGCGCCGACGGCCAGTGGGTGCAGGTGAACTACAACGGTGTAACCGGTTGGGTGGCCCGCCGCTACCTGCGCGTGACCGCCGGCTCGCTGGACGGGCTGACAGGGGCCATTCCACAGCCGGGCGGGCAGCCCCTGCCTGCTGCCAGCATCACCTTTAGCGCGGACCGCACAAGTATCAGCGCCGGGCAGTGCGCCACGCTGTCCTGGGCGGTCGAGGGCGTGCGCGAGGTCTACTACCAGGGCGCAGGCGTGACCGGCGTCGGCGCACGCACCGAGTGTCCCGGCGCAACGACCACGTACACGCTGACCGTCGTCCTGACGGACGGGCAGACCCAGCAGCGCCAGGTGGTGATCACCGTCAGCGGGTCGTCCGGTGGGCAGACGGCCACCACCACCGGGTCGTCGGATCAGGCCGGGCAGGTGCTGGCGCTGGTGAACCAGGCGCGCGCCGCTGCGGGGTTAGGTCCGCTAAACCTGGACGGCGCGCTCAACGCCGCCGCGCAGCGCCACAGCGCCGACATGGCGGCGCACAACTTTTTAGGCCATACCGGCAGCGACGGCAGCGATCCCGGTCGGCGGGCCAGTGAAGCCGGTTATGGCTGGAGCATGATCGGGGAGAACGCCGCCCAGCGTTGGGACGTGAACGCCCAGGGCGTCTTTGATCAGTGGATGGGCAGCAGTGGCCACCGCGACAACATCCTGCGCGCCGAATATACCGACATGGGGCTGGCCTACGCCGTCGCCGCCAACGGCGCGGTGTACTACACGATGGTCCTGGGACGGCGATAAGCCGCAGGCGGAGATCGCATCATCCCGGCGGCAGCGGTGGACAGAATCCGCCGCTGCCACGTCTTCACCAGGCAAGACGCCCCGTCCCTCACACCAAAACCTGATGCACAGGCCGGCTTCTGCCGGCCTAATAGGACTAAAATCTCCCTGTTTGCGATATAAATATACACATAACGTTCTTTTTAAATCATTTTATCATAGATACAGAGAGAGCATCTCATCCCTTTTTCGTTGCTTAAAATAAACATAGGAGAGCATAGGATGCAACACCGTTCAAAGGCACTGAACCTCCTCATCGTCGCGCTGCTGCTGGCCTCGCTGCTGGCGGCGGCCTTGCCCACCTTTGCGCAAGGGGGCGTGCAGGTGACGACCACCTCCGCGTTGCGCCTGCGGGCTTCGCCCAGCACCTCGTCGGCCATTCTGGCGACTGTGCCGGGCGGAACGACGCTCACGGCTACCGCCACCAACGCTGCCCGTACCTGGGTCGTGGTGACGTACAACGGCATCACCGGCTGGATGGCCGTCTCGTTCCTGAGTGTCAACGGCAGTCTCAGCAGTCTGCCCGTCACGAACAATGCCGGCAGCGCGCCCGCCCCACAGTCGCAGAACATCCCGGCGGGCGCGGTGATCGTCGCGCCAACATCGAACCTGCGGATGCGCTCCGGCCCCGGCACGAATAACCCCATCATCGTGATCATCCCCAACGGCACGCAAGTTCAGGCCCTCGCCGTCAACGGCGACCGCACCTGGGTGCAGGTGACCTACAACGGGCAGAACGGCTGGGTGGCGCGCCAGTACATCCGGGTGATCAGCGGCAACCTGGACAGTCTGACCGGCACGCCGCAGCAGTCCCAACAGCCGCAGCAATCTCAGCAGCCCCAGAACCCGAATATCGCCTTCACGGCCACGACCTACAACGTCACCGCCGGGCAGTGTCTGACGCTCAGTTGGAACGTGAGCAACGTGCGCGAGGTGTACTACCAGGGCCAGGGCGTCACCGGGCAGGGGTCGCAGCAGGAATGCCCCACCACCACGACCACCTACGTGCTGCGCGTCATCACCCAGGCCGGCCAGACGATTGACACGCCGATCACCATCACCGTGACGGGCGCGCCGCAGCCGCCGACGACTCAGTTGAACCTGAGTGGCAGCCCGAACTACGGTTCGACGAACCTGACTTCTGGCTTTACGCCTGACCCCTTCTCGGTCAATATCACCAGCGGCGGCACCGTCAACGTGTCGTACCTGGGCGGGGCGTGCCGGGGTTATGCCACGAGCAACCCGGACTTCCAGGTTTACTATACCGCCGGGGCGTTCTCCATGCTGCGCTTCTACTTCGTCAGCGGCAGCGGCGACACGACGCTGGTTATCAACGCGCCGAACGGGAGCTGGTGGTGCAACGACGACTCCTACGGGACATTGAACCCGACCATCGACTTCAACAACCCGCAAAGCGGGCGCTATGACGTGTGGGTCGGCAGCTATAGCGCCGGAAACTACCTCAGCGGCACGCTGCGCGTGACCGAGATCAGCAGCAACCACCCATAATCGCTTCCGCGCCCTTTTGCGCGTGCAGCAGGGACACAGCCCTACCGTGTCCCTGCTGTTTTCACGATTCCCTACCCACTTGCCCCGATTTTGAAAACCCTCCCCGGCGTGTTATAGTTGACGGTGGCGCTGCGCTTTTCTCATGGCTGCTTGTAGAGAACCCTGTAGTTCTTAATTTTGAGTTCTGAGTTTTGAGTTTGAAACAGGCGGTCTGCTCCAGGCGACACAACATTTTTCATTGAAAACTCAAAACTGAGAATTCTTTACGCATGACTATCAGGATCGCCCATGATTGACATTCCTTCCCCAGAGAGTTTGAACCTGGCTGTGGCGCTGCCCGTCGCTTCGTTGTTGATAGGGGCGCTGCTGCTGCTGGTCGTCGAGTTGCTCCTGCCCAAAGAGCGCCAACGGCTTGTTCCCTGGCTGGCGCTGGCCATCGTGCTGATCAGCCTGGGCTTCACCGTCGCCAACTTCGACGTGGGCGGTGCGGCCTTCGGCGGGATGTTCGTGGCGGACCGTTTCACGGGTGTGGTCAACCTGACGGTGCTGATCACCACCGGGCTGAGCATCCTGCTGGCGATAGACTACCTGCGCCGGACCGGCATGGCCCGCAGCGATTACTATCTGCTGTTGCTGTTTACTGCCAGCAGTATCATGTTCATGGCCGGGGCCAACGACCTGATCATGGTCTTCGTGGCCCTGGAACTGCTGAGCATTCCGCTGTACGTGTTGAGCGGCTTCCGACGGCCCGAACTCAAGAGCGAGGAAGCCGCACTCAAGTACTTTTTGCTGGGTGTGTTCGCCACCGGCTTTCTGGTCTATGGCATCGCCCTGATTTACGGCGCGACCGGCTCCACCCGCCTGCCGGCCATTTGGGACACGGTGCAGGGGATCATAGCAACGGGCGGTGGGCCACAGATTCTACTGCTGATATTGGGCGCGGGGCTGGTGACGGCGGCATTGGGCTTCAAGGTGGCCGCCGTGCCCTTCCACATGTGGACGCCGGACGTTTACGAAGGTGCGCCCACCTCGGTGACGGCCTTCATGAGCGTCGGGGCGAAGCTCGGCGGGTTCGCTGCGCTGCTGCGCGTGCTGCTGGCGGGCCTGTCTGCGCTGACCCTGAGCGGCGCGACTGCCGCCGCCTGGCAAGATACCATCGCCATCCTCGCCGCTGCCACACTGATTCTGGGGAATGTGGTCGCCATCACGCAGACGAACATCAAGCGCCTGCTGGCTTACTCGTCCATCGCCCACGCGGGTTACGTGCTGATGGCCGTCGCGGCGGCGGGCAGCCCGGCGGTGGGCGATCAGGGCGCGCAGGCGGCGCTGATCTACCTGCTGGCCTATGCCTTCACCAACCTGGGCGCCTTTGCCGTTGCCATCGCCGTCGAGCGCGACGACGGCAGCGGCGTGCAGATCGACGACTTCCGGGGACTGGCGCGGCGGCGGCCTTACCTGGGCCTGCAAATGGCGCTGTATATGTTCAGTCTGACGGGTATCCCGCTGACCGCCGGATTCGTGGGCAAATGGTACGTCTTCTGGGCCACGCTGGACGCCGGGCTGGGCCTGCTGGCCGTGATCGGCGTGCTGACGAGCGTCGTGGCGGCCTTCTACTACCTGCGCATCATCGTGCGGATGTATCTGGAAGAAGGCGAGGCCGACGCCGCCATGCCGCGCCTGCCGGGATCGCTGCGCCTGGCGCTGGGCTTGGCCGCACTGGGCACGCTGATCTTCGGCGTGCTGCCCTTCCTGCTGGCCGACCTGGCCGGGGGTGTGCAGATCGCCGTCGCCGCGCTGGGCGGGGGGTAAGACTTTCCATCGGCTAGTTCGGCAGTGCCGGTAGGGGCGACGTTTCGGTCGCCCCTGTGTTTTTGAGGTCTTGGTTGGAAGTTGCTAACCGATCAAGCGCGGGAGTAAGCTCAGCACGACTGGAAATTTGAACCTGTCTGCCGGAGATGTACCGATGACCGACAGCGAGTCGATCCGAGTGCTGCTCATCGAGGATGATCCTGCCTATGCCCGGCTGCTGCGGGTCATGCTGAACCGCGCCGGGTTGAAGTACGACATGGCGCACGTGACCCGTCTGCTCGACGGGCGTAACCGGCTCAAGCAGGACCCGTTCGACGTGATCCTGCTCGATCTGATGCTGCCCGACACGCAAGGGCTGGAGACCTTTCGCCAGGCGCAGGCCGCCGCGCCGGAAGTGCCGATCATCGTGATTACGGGCATAGACAACGAGACCTTCGCCGTCAAGGCCGTGCAGGCCGGCGCGCAGGATTACCTGGTCAAGGGGCAGGCCGACATGCAATGGCTGCCCCGCTCCATCCGCTACGCTATCGAACGCCAGCGCGCCCAGGCAGAACTCAATCATCAGGCCACCCGCCTGCGCCTGCTACGCGATGTAGACGACGAGCTGACTTACCGCCTGAATGTCCAATACGTGCTGACAATGGCCCTGGATGCTGCCGTGCGCCTGAGCCTGGCGAGCGCCGGGCTGATCGGCCTGATCGAGGACGGGCAGATCCAGCGGCTGCAAAACATCAACTACGATCCGAAGGCTCTGGCCGACGCCGCGCTGCTGGAAACGGGCATTATCGCGCGCTGCCTGCGCCAGCAGCAGGCCGAGTGCATCACCGACGATGACCCCGACTATCGCCCGCTGCACCCCAAGATGCGCGCCCAGATCGCCATCCCGCTGATGTCGCAGGACCGCGTGCTAGGCTTTCTCAGCTTAGAAACGCTGGACCCGTTGCGTTTCGGCCCGGATACGTTCGCATTCGTCAAGCTGTTGGCGGCGCGCGTGGCTGCTGCGCTGGACAACGCCCGGCTGTACCAGACCACCCAGGATCAGTTGAACGAGCTTCAGCAGCTTTACACCCAGGTCAGCGCGCTGGAACAGACCAAGACCAACCTGATCCGCATGGCCGCGCATGACCTGCGCAACCCGCTCAACAACGCGCTCGGCTATACCCACCTGCTCAATAAAGCCGGTGACGCCCTCTCGGCTGAGCTGCGCGGCTATGTGGCGACCATTCAGGACGCCCTCCAGCGCATGAAGAGCATCACCGACGACATCCTCTCGCTGGAGCGTGCCGAGGCGCTGCGGGGCGTCAACGCGCAGGTGATCAGCCTGGCCGACCTGATCGAGAACGCTTTCGGCGAGTTCGAGCCGCAGGCCGCGCGCAAACGGCAACGCTTCACGCTCAATCTGCCTGCGACGCCCGTCCTGGTTCACGCCGAGCCGACCATCCTGTACCGGGCGGCCATTAACCTGATCCAGAACGCGATCAAATACACGCCGGACGCAGGCTGCGTGGCCGTGCGGCTGGATCACGTGGGCCGCGAGGCGGTCTTTGAAGTGAGCGATAACGGCTACGGCATCCCCGAAGACCAGCAGGCGCAGCTTTTCCAGCCGTTTTTCCGCGCCCGTTCGCCGGAGACGGCGTCCATCGAGGGCAGCGGCCTGGGGCTGTACCTGGTCAAAAGCATCGTTGAGCAGCACGGTGGCCAGATGATTTTCCACAGCGCCTACGGCCAGGGCAGCACGTTCGGCTTCCGCCTGCCGCTGGCAGAATCGTAGGGCCGCCCTCTCACTCCGGCCCCAGCCAGACGTTTTCCAGACGCGCGCCGCGCTCCCGCCGGGTGAGCAGGTAGACGGGCCGGCTGCCCGGCTCGATGGCCTTACGCAACCGGGCCAGGTTTTGCCGGAAGGAATCATAGGTCACGGTTACATCCATCAGCGCGTCTACCTCGCTCCAGGTCAGCCAGCGGTAGGGATGCTCGTAAAAGACCAGCAGGAAGTCATACAGCGCGGCGGGCAGTTCCACCTCGCGCCGCCCGACGAACACCTGCCGTGTCTGCCGGTCGATGCGCAAGGGGGGGTGGCGCGGCAGGGGGTAGCCGCTGCGCGTGGTCAGGCCGTAGGTCCATTCCAGCACGCGCGCCCAGTCCTCGGCGTCGAACTGTTGATCGGAGTCCGGCTGGCTGCAATGGGCCAGCAGCAGGTCGTCGCACAGGGCCAGCGCGCGGCGCGGCGAGCCGTCGGCGAATTCCAACAGGTCGCGCTCGACGGTTGCGGCCAGGCCGGGCGCGCACAGGGCGGGCAGCGTCAGCGTGATCGGGCTGGCCGGGTCGCGGTAGTGAGCCAGTCGTTGCGCCAGCAGGTCGCGCAACATGGCATCGTCCCACACGATCTCGTGGCAGGGCAGGCGTTCCAGCAGACGGCGGTCGTCGCGGCGCTCCAGTTCGGCGCGCGCTGCACGGGGTAAAAAGAAGGTGAAACTCACCCCCGGCAGCAGCATCAGGGTCAGGTCCGCCAGCAACGGATAGACGAAATCCACCAGGTCCGCCGGGTCGGCGCGCAGCCGTTCGGCGTCTTCCAGCCCGTCGATCAACACGTGCAGGCAGCGGATGCCCAGCGGGGGCAACAGCGTCACGAACAGCCGCAATACCTCAGCGGGGGCCAGCCCTGCCGGCGGCGGCGCGGGGACGGCGTCCAGCAGGTTCGCCAGCAGGAGACAACCCGCATCGTCGAGGCCCAGGCCGTCCAGATAGGCGCGCGTCCGGCGCTGTTCTACGGCACGCTGGAAATCGTCCCACAGCAGGCGCGCGCCTCGTTCCGGCCCGGCGATCTGACGCATCCGGCGGATCGCCTCGACCGGCCCGGCCAGCGGGGGGCGATATTCCCGGCAGAACCACGTCAGCAAGGCCAGCCATTCGCCGGGCAGGCCGAGCGCCTGGCGGGTGCGCCGCAGCATACTTTCCAGCAATGCCTGCGTCGCCAGGGCGAGAATGTGCGCCACGTGCCGCCGCGCCGGTACGGTTGCCGGCTCGTCCGGCGACTCCGGCAGCAGTGCCGCGAACTCGACATACTCCACGGCCAGCACGTCGCTGCGCGGATCGCGCGGCAGGGCCGCCCCGGCCAGCATCAGCCGATGGGCCGTCTTGCCGCCGCCGCTGTCTGCGATCACCAGGGATGTCTGGCAACTGCCGCGCAGGGCCTCGTAGTATACGGTCGGCAGGAAGTAAGCGGGGAGGTCCGCTTCGCCATCGGCATAACGTTGTGCGAAGGGATTCGCGCGCAGCCGCCAGGCTTCCAACCACTGCTTGATGCGCTCTTCAATCTGCCGGTCACGAGCAGGGCGGCCCATGCGCTGCGCTTTCCCTTGTGAAAAAGTTTTCCCTGGCTGGTTCAAGTATAGTGATCCGCCCCACCCCTGACAAGGATGGCATGGTTTGCACGAGGCAAGGTTCGCGCCTAGACTGGGAGCGCATGCGGAGCATCGTTCAACCGGGAGAAAAACGCATGGCCGACAGCCTTTGGAAACTCAGCCCTTCCGATTTCGCCTTCCTGTGGGACGAATGCAAGTGTTGTTTTTATCTCAAGGTCGTCGGGAATTTCCCCCGTCCGCAGGGCGTCATGCCCAAAATTTTCACCACCATCGACCTGGCAATGAAGCTGGCCCTGGCCGACCGGCACACCGAACAGATCGCGCCGGGGATGCCAACGGGCGTCATCCATTCCGGCGAGCGATGGGTCGAGTCCGCGCCGATCACCCGGCCCGGACGGGCGGCGGCGTGCTACGTGCGCGGCAGGTTCGACACGGTGGCACGCTTCGATGACGGCTCGTATGGCGTGGTAGACTTCAAGACTTCGCAGGTCAAGAAAGATCACCTTGCCCGTTACGCCCGCCAGCTACACGCCTACGCCTACGCGCTGGAACACCCCGCGCCGGGCAAACTGGCGCTGGGACCGATCAGCCGCCTGGGGCTATTGATATTCGATCCCGACACGTTCGACAACCGGGGCGACGGCAGCGCGGCACTCACGGGCAGCCTGACCTGGCTGGACATTCCGCATGATGAAGGTGCGTTTTTGACCTTTATCGACGACGTGCTGGCCGTGCTGGATCGCGGCGAGCCGCCGGAGCCGTCGCCGGGCTGCGAGTGGTGTCGCTACCGCGAGGCCAGCCGCCACACCGGCTTCTAGCTCCCCCGGTATTGAAATGCCAGGCGCCGGGGACTCGAAGTCCCCAGCGTCATTCCAGAGTCAGCAAGTAGGCCACCAGATCGCCGAGTTCTTCCGCGCTCCAGACGTCTGCATACGTCTCCGGCATCAGGTTGTTGGGGAAGCCCGCCACCACATAGGCATCCGGCTGGACGATAGCGAGATACAGGTATTCCTCGGCGCTCTCGCCCGCGACGCGCTCCGCCGCGCGTGTGGCGATGCCCAGCAGGCCGGGGCCGATCAGCGGTGCCTCCGAGTTGACGCGGTGACAGGTTGCGCAGGCGTAGCCCACCTCGTTGCGCAGCCGGTTGAAGTGCTCCTGGCCTGCCACCGGGTCGCCCAGGGAGATGGGCAGGCCCGCCGCCGCGTCGTCGGTGACTGCCGCTGTATCTACGGCTTCAGCGGTAGATGGCTCCGTCGCTTCGATGGTCGGGGCCAGCGTCGGGATGGTGGTGGTAGCCTGCCCGCTGCAACCAACGGCGAACACCAGGATGACGATCAGCCAAAGCGCCAAACGATTGGACATAGGGTCTCCACTTACCTTTTTCCAGGCGACAATCCGCCAACTGTTGATCGTGAAAAATCGGACAAATAAGGGAAGTATATCTGATCCGCCGGGCCGGCGCAAACATCTACACCGGGGAAATCCGGTCCGGCTGTTTTTGCGCGGTTGCCCCCACATTCTGCTACGCCGGGGTAAAATGTAGACGGCGCGGGTTGTAGCCTGGCATTTTTCCTTACCCTGGAGGCAGTTTCCATGCATCGTCCCCGGTGGATCGTGTTCCTGGTGGCGGTGATCCCGATCCTGGCGCTGATCGGGGGTCGAGTCGGCGCGGCGGAAAGCCGCCAGGGCGACCAGTGTGTCGTTGCCGCCGACGAGATCGTTGCGACCGACCTGTACGTGATCTGCAACACGCTAACCGTCGAAGGCACGGTGGACGGCGACCTGATCGGCGCGGCCTGGTCGGCAGTTATCGCGCCGGGCGGGCACATCACCGGCGACGTGTGGCTGGTCGGCGGGCAGTTCCGCATCGATGGCGCGGTAGAAGATGACATCCATTTCGCCGGGGTAGACCTGGACCTGACCGATCAGGCGGCGCTGTCGGATCCGCTGGATGTAAGCGCTTTGGCGATCAACGTGGAAGTGTGGGCCGGGGCGGTGCTGCCCGGCGATCTGCTGGTGTCGGGCTACCAGACGGTGATTCGCGGCAATGTTGCGGGCCGGGTGAACTTCAACGGCACGGCGCTGGTGATCGCAGGGGACGTACAGGGCGATGTATATGCTACCCTCAGCGGCGTGGATACCCCACCGAGCTTTATCCCGTTCCCCTTTCCGTTTTCGGTCTCGTTCCAGCCGTCGGGCCTCACTCTCGGCGCAGAGGGGTACATCGGCGGCGCGCTGACCTATTCGGGTCCACAAGAAGCGAACCTGCAAGGCCCGGTCGGTGGCCCGGTGGTGTTCGATCAGACCCTGCCCCGCCCCGACATCACGGCAGAAGCCGTCCAGCCGGGCGACGTGATCGCCGGTTATCTCAACGCCGTGCTGGTGGACGTATTGGCGCTGATGGTGGCGGGGGTGCTAGCCCTGCTGGTCGCCCCGGACTGGCTGCGCGGCCCGGCAGACCTGCTCCCGCGCCGTCCGCTGCCGGGCCTGGGCTGGGGATTGCTGACGGCATTGCTGGCCGCGCCGGTGGCGCTGATCGTGTTGTTGTTCAGCCTGGCAGCGGTTGTGTTCCTGGCGGTGATCACATTGGGCGGTTTCACGGCGATGGGAGCAGCAATGGCCGTGTTGCTCGATGTGGGCGTGATGAGCGGACTGGCCTTCGTGATCTTCTTCGGAGCGCGGTTGGTGGTGAGCTTATGGATCGGGCGGGCGCTGGGCCGTCGCCTGATCCGCAACACCGATCCCTGGGCGATCAACCTGCTGACGCTGCTGATCGGCGTGATCCTCTATGCCCTGGCGACGAATTTTCCGATCCCGCTGATCGGGACGGTCCTCAGCGTCCTGGGCATCCTGGCCGGGCTGGGGGCGTTGGTGCTACACGCACGCCAGCTTTACGAGAAGGCTATCCGGCCCGTTGTGCCGGTTGCAGCAGCAGGGACGGCGGGCCAACCCGCCTCACCGCAGGCACTCGACGCCCTGCGCGGCAAGACTCCCCCACCGCCGCCGGAAAGTTCTGAGCCGCCCGGCCCCGGCCTGGATGACCTGCCGCCGGGCTTCACGTGGTGGGAGTGAAGGAAGCGCCCTTACGCCGGAGAAGGCGCGTTTGGGGGCGGCGTGCTATTCGCTAGGGACGATCACGCGACAGCTTGTCGCCATGAAGGAGCAAGTTTGCAGGGTCTGCTCGCCTGCCAGTACACGGAAGGAATCCCCGCCATCTGCCTCCCAGAACAGGGCAGCATCTCTGGGCAGCAGGGTGATGTGGAAGATCGGCTCCGGGCAATTGGAGGGCTGCCGCTGTTCCACGTCGAGGATAGGGCGGATCCAGGCGCACTGGCCCGGCGGGATTGTCTTGACAAACGCATCTATTGCAAAGCGCACCCGGTTGTCGCCTTCGCCGCGCTCGAAGACCAGCCCGCCCACCGCCAGCGGTCGGTCGCCGGGGTTACGCAGCGCGAAACCACCCTCGCCGTAGGACAGGATAAAGGTCATCCCGGCGGAAGCGTCCAGGATGCTCTCGCCGCCGGAAGGCAGGGCGGGAAGGCTCGTTGCCGGCTCGTTATTGGCGGGGCGGGCCAGTGCCACCGCCGCAACCACCACCACAGCCAACGCCGCCAGCGCCAGCAGGATCGGCAGCGTCAGGCGTCGCCGCGCCGGGCGGTTCGCCGCCGGGGCTTGAACGACGGGGACCTGCGCCGTCGCCGGCTCTGTGCGGCGTAATCCGCGCCAGAGCCTGCGATCTTTGCCGAGGTGAGACGCCGGCATTGGTGCGTTCCCCGAAGCGCCGTTCGTGCCGGACTCGACCGGCAGCGCCAGCGGCCCCGGCGCGGTCATGAAGGTGTGGGGGGCAGAGATGCCGGAAACGTCGTACCCGGCGGCGCTATAGGCCGCTTCGAGCGCCTCGGCGAACGCGCCTGCCGTCTGGTAGCGGTCCTCCGGGGCCTTTTCCAATGCCTTCAGGATGGCCACCTCGACCTCAACCGGCACGTCGGGATTGAGAGAGCGCGGGCGCGGCGGGGGGTTGGTGATGTGATACAGCGCCACACTCATCGGCGATTCGTCGTGGAAGGGCACGCGCCCCGTCACCATCTCGAACGCGACCACGCCGAGCGAATAGATATCGCTCTGGGCGACGGCCTTTTGCGACGATACGGCCTGCTCCGGGGAGATGTAGCGCGGTGTGCCAAAGGCTGTGCCGAGCGTCGTACCGCCGCCTTCTTCCAGCGCCAACCCGAAGTCGGTCAGGATGGCCCGTCCGGCGGTATCGAACAGGATGTTAGAGGGCTTCACGTCGCGGTGGATGATGCCCCGTTCGTGGGCGTAGTCCAGCGCGGCGCATACATCCCACATGACCTGGATGATCCGCTCCGGCGGCAGCAGCTTGCCCTGCTGGTTGGCCTGGCGAAGCACCTGAGTGAGCGACTCCCCCTCGATCAACTTCATGGCGATGAAGAACAGGTTCTTCTCTTCGCCATACTGGTAGATGGTGACGATGTTGGGATGGTCGAACCGGGCGATGGAGCGCGCTTCCAGCTTGAAGCGTTTGATCATCACATCGTCCACCTCATCGGCGTGGACTTCCAGCACCTTAATAGCGGCGGGGCGCTCCAGTTTTTCGTCCAGGCCGCGATAAACCCGCGCCATCCCTCCACGACCGATCAGGGATTGCAACACATAATCGCCGAGCCGGGTTCCAATCAGGGGATCGCGTGATTGTTGACTCATGGTCCTTTACACGGAAGTCCACATCCAGATCGAAGCGGATACCGGAACCAGGTCGTTTGCGGCGGAGTCACACGCCGGCGCAGGCAGCCACCGGGCGACTTACTTCTGCATGACGCCCAGTTGCTGCGCCTCTTCAAAAGACAGACGCTCGCCGGCCAACGCCTGCGCGGCCATCTCGGCCAGCTTGTCGGGATCAAATAACTCATCGGCCTTAGACAGGTCCAGCTTGTCCAGGTCGGATAGCACCTTCTCCAAGTCCAGGTCTTCGGGCAGCGGTTCCAGTTTGGGCGGGCGAGAAGGCACGTACTCCTCCGGTGGGGGCGCTGCCGCCGTCGTAGTGGGTGCGGCGACGGGTTTTCTCTCCTCTCGGCGAGGTTCTTTGCGCGCCTCGGCGGCGCGGGCGGGCCTGGCCGCTTCAACCGAGGGCACCCGATAGGCCGCCTCGCCGATGATCTCCACCATTTGATCGACCGCCCGCCGCCCGTACATCGTGACCGAGCCAAAGGCGCGCGTCCCGGCGGAACCCTCGAAGATCAGACAGGCGAAGTGATGAAAACCGACCGACAGGGCGAAGATGTCGAACTCGTCGCCGTCGTAGAAATGCATAGCGCGTGGTTTGGCCCCGCCCACCATCGGCCCGACGTTGGCCATGCGGGCGAAGATCGGGGCCAGGGTGCGGGTCAGGCGCTCGCGGTCCAGGTAGCCCACCGCGCCAAGTTCCAGCAGCAGCGTGCCTTCCCGGTCGGCCAGCACCACCGCCATCGCACCCACATCGGTCAAGATCGAACCGAGCACCTCATTCAGGCGCTTGACGCTTACCGGCGGGACGGGGCCAAGCGCGTCGGTAGCGTCTGGGGTGGGGGGTGCCGCTTCTTCGATCTCCTCGCCGTCCAGCAGCGCGCGTAGAATGCGGACGAACTGCTCGCCTTTTTCAGCCCGCACGATGTAATGAAACGGCGAGTTGGCGCGCGTCTCCTCGTCTACCACCGGGTCGCCTGTCCCGGCCAGGATCACGACCGGGGTATCCGGGGCGATCTTTTTGGCTTTGAGGGCCAGCTCGAAGCCGCGCATATCGGGCAGGGCGAAGGCGCTGACCAGCAGGTTGACGCCCCCGCGTCCCAACTCGGCCAACGCGGCCCCACCGGACGGCGCTTCGATCACGACAGCCGGGCGCTCCAACAGGTCCAATGCCGCCCGCACCACGTGCAGCGTGCGCGGGGAGCCGTCGGCGGCGATAAGGCGATGCGGAGAAGTCATAGCTTGTTCCTACCTGGGACTAACCCATTTCCAATATGGGATTATACCCGATCATGGCCTGGCAAATAAAGCCATTCGATGCCGCACGGCGCATTTCTTCCCCTGTTTAAACCGATCACTGATTTAGATAAAACAAAGATACCACCGAATCACGATCTTATCTTAACGCAAAGGCCAATGAAAAGCAATAGGCAGGCCGACTGGGCGCGACTTTCTCAGCAACTTCCCACCGCCTTTTAAGGCCAGCCTAACCCTCTGGCCCTACACTGATAACATGAAAAGGAGCAAGACCGGCGATAGCGACGCTTTCCCGTCTGCGGCAATCCCGGAGGCGGGCGCGGCCAACGGACTGGAACGGCGCGTCTGGACCACGCAAGCAGGGCAGGCGCGCTTTGTGTGCGCGTGGTCTGGCCTATATTCTAACATGCTAGAGGAGTAAGCGAGCGATGGCAAAACGGTTGACATGGTTGATGTTGGGCGCAGTCATCGCGCTGCTGGTTGTTGGGGTATATGGCGTATTGGGGACGCCGACGCTGGGAACCACTACGATCCCCGTGCTGCGGCAGGCCCCCATTACCGTCAGCGCACAGTCGAACGTGCCCATCTCCGACCTGGAAGCGCGCCTGATGGCGCTGTATGAAGAAGTCAATCCCGCAGTGGTCAGCATCCAGGTAGAGGAGCAGGTCGGCGGGCGGCTTGTGCTCGGCCAGGGATCGGGCTTCGTGATCGACATGCTGGGGCACATCGTGACGAATTATCACGTGGCCGGGAACGCCCGGACGATTCAGGTCACGTTCGCGGACGGCCTGATTCTGGAAGGGGAACTGATCGGCGGCGACCCGGATAGCGACCTGGCCGTCGTGCAGGTGGACCCAGCTCAGGTGGATGTGCAACCCCTGGCGTTGGGTGACTCCGACGCGCTGCGCGTGGGCCAGTCGGTCGTCGCCATCGGCAATCCGTTCGGGCTGGCCGGGTCGATGACGACCGGCATCGTGAGCGGGCTGGAGCGTGAATTGCCCAGTCAGACCACCCTGCTCAACGGGGCGCACTTCAACATCCCCGGCATCATCCAGACCGACGCCGCGATCAACCCCGGCAATTCCGGCGGTCCACTGTTGAACCTGGCCGGCGAGGTGGTCGGCGTCAACACGGCTATCGAGTCCACCACCCAGCAGAACAGCGGCGTGGGCTTCGCTGTGCCCTCCAACGTGGTAGCGCGCATCGTGCCGGTGCTGATCGAGCACGGCTCCTACACGCATCCCTACCTGGGCATCTCCGGCACCGACATCACGCTGTCGATCCGCGAGCGGCTGGGGCTGGATGCCTCTCAACGCGGTGCACTGGTCGTCTCGGTGACATCCGGCGGTCCGGCGGCGCGGGCAGGCGTACAGGCCAGCCGGCTCGACAGCCGGGGCAACATCATCGCGGGCGGCGACATCATCGTGAGCATCGATGGACAGGCCGTCACCAGTTTCGGAGACCTGCTGGCCTATCTATATGATGAGACCACCGTCGGCCAGACGGTGACGCTGGGGATTTTGCGCAACGGGCAGCAGATCACCCTCCCCGTGACACTGGCCGCGCGGCCACGCGGCTCGTGATGGCGGCGCGCCGGCTCCGGTGAAGCCCGGCAAGAAGAAAGGGACACGGCACAGGCAGAAACCGTGTCCCTGCCGGGAATCGCTGACGCCTACCCCAACGCCACGTCGAGCAGCATCATCACAGCGAAGCCGATCATCGCGCCCATCGTGGCGATGTCGCCGTTGCCGTTGCACTGCGACTCCGGGATGACCTCCTCCACCACGACGAAGATCATGGCTCCGGCGGCGAAACTGAGCGCGTAAGGCAGGATCGGCTGGGCGATCAACACCGCCGCCGCGCCGATCACCCCGGCGATGGGTTCCACTACCGCCGACACCTGCCCGTACCAGAAGCTTTTGAAACGCGACATGCCCTCGCCGCGCAGCGGCATGGCAACCGCAATGCCTTCGGGGAAGTTCTGGATGCCCACGCCGATAGCCAGGGCGACCGCGCCGGCCAGACTCGCCGCCGGGAGGTTCGCCGCCGCTGCGCCGAACGCCACGCCGATAGCCAGCCCTTCCGGGATGTTGTGCAGCGTGATCGCCAGCACCAGCAGCACGGTGCGCTCCCAGTGCGTCTTGACGCCCTCGGAGCGTTCAAGCGGCGCGTTCAAATGTAAGTGCGGCAGCACGCGGTCGATCAGGCGCAGGAATGCCCCGCCCAGCAGAAAGCCGACGATGGCCGGGAGCCACGCGGGCGGGCCGTTGAGGTTAGCCTCGCCCATCTCGATAGCCGGAGCCAGGAGCGACCAGAAACTCGCGGCGATCATTACCCCGGCAGCAAACCCCAACATCGTATCCAGCACCTTACGGCTGAAGCGAGTCGCGCCGAAGACCGACCCCGCCCCCAGCGCGGTCAGCCCCCAGGTAAAGCAGGTCGCCAGCAGCGCCTGCATGACCGGATGGAATCCCTCGACGAAGGCGATCATGGCCTGTGCTCCTCCTGGTCGTCCCGATCACCTAGATTTTGAAACCGATTATGAAACAAGCGCGGCGCGGCCTGCCAGTGACGAATGGCCCACAAATGACCCGCAGCCGCTCTGGGTTTAACACGGCCCTAAACAAGGCTTAAAGCGGCGATTATGGCATTTTAAACAAGGACGGTAGCAATCGCCTGCCGGCTATGGTATAGTGAGTCCGTACACCGGAAGTTTAACTGCATTGAGGAGAAAGTAAAAAATGAAGGGTCATCGCATCCTGACTTTTGTTCTTGCCCTAGCGCTGCTGCTCAGCCTGGCCCCCCTGGCTGGTGCACAGGGCGAAGCTCGCGCCACCTTCAGCCTGCCCACCACGCCCGCGACCGAGGGGCCGCTGGCGGGCGTCGATCCTACCGGCGCGACGGTCGTTTACTGGCATCAGCACAGCGGCGACCGCGAAACTGTGCTCAACGAAATGGTAGCCGAGTTCAACGAAGGCAACCCCTGGGGCATCACCGTCGAGGCCAGCAACCAGGGCGGCTACGGCGATATTTATGAGAAGATGATCGCCGGCATCGCCAGCGGCGAACTGCCCAACCTCGTCGTGGCCTACCAGAACAACGCCGCCGCCTACGCCCAGGAAGAAGCGCTGGTTGATCTGAACATCTACGTAGACGACCCGCAGTGGGGCCTCAACGAGGCCGAGCGCGCGGACTTCATCCCGGCCATCTTCGAGCAGGACGTGAACCCGCAGTTCGACAACGCGCGCCTGGGCTTCCCGCCGAACCGCTCGATGGAATCGCTGTACGTCAACCTGGACTCGCTGGCCAGCCTGGGCTACGACGCGCCTCCCACCACCTGGGCCGAATTCCAGGAAATGGCGTGCGCCTGGACCCAGAGCGGTGAAGACCGTGTCGGTTACAGCGTCCGCACCGACGCCAGCTTCATCGCTGCGGCGGCCTTCTCCCTGGGCGGCGACATCTTCGACTACGAAAACGTCGAGTACGACTACACCGGCGAGGAAGTCGCCTACGTGCTGGGCATCCTGCAAGACATGATCGAGCAGGGCTGCGCCAACCGCATCGCCGAGAACTATGCCGACCAGAACGACTTCGCCGCCGGCCGGAACCTGTTCTATATCGGCTCCAGCTCCGGTCTGCCCTTCGTGGCGTCGGCGATTGCCGAAAGCGAAGCGGGCGAGTTCAACTGGACCGTCGCCCCGCTGCCGTATGCCGACGAGCAGTTCGGCCAGACCACCCCGACTCAGGACCTCTACGGCGCTTCGGTGTCGATTCCGGTGACGACGCCGGAGCAGCAGCTTGCCGCCTGGCTGTTCGTCCGCTGGTTCACCGAGCCGGAGCAGATGATTCGGTGGGCGCAGGCCAGCCAGTACTTCACGCCGCGCATCAGCGTGGCCGAACAACTGGCCGCCGAATACCTGGAGACCAATCCGCAGTACGCCGCTGCGTATGAAGTTCTCAACGCCAGCAACGTCAAGGTCGAGCCGCCCGTCGCCAGCTATGACCCGGTTCGCCGTCGCGCCACCGAACTGTTCAACGCCATCCTGGACGGCGCGGACGTGGCCGAGACGCTCGCCACGCTGACCGAGGAAGCCAACCAGATTTTGGCCGAGTTCTCCATGTAAGCTCAACAGCGCCGGCGGGGAGCCATCCCCGTTCCGGCAGCAGAACACCGTCGGGGCGGCCAAGCCGGTCGCCCCGACGCATTTTCCCGCCGAAAACCGGCTTACACCGAGGGAACGCCGTCGCTTGCTGTATCGGACTCCCGGCTGTCGCCCAACGCAGCCAGCCGAACGCTGAACGTACTGCCCTGACCTATCTTACTGGTCACGCCGATCTCGCCGCCGTGCAGGGTCACAATGTCCCTGGCGATGGTCAGCTCCAGCCCGGTGCGCATGACCCCGCCTTCGCTGGGGTGGTGAAACGGCTGGAAGAGCAGGGAAAGTTCGTCCGGTGAAATGCCCGATCCTTCGTCACGCACGCGCAGGACCACGTAGCGCGCGTCGGCAGCGGGTTCTTCCACCACTTCCACCCACACTGCTTTGCCTGCCGGGGTAAAGCTGATGGCATTGCCGATCAAAATCGCCACCAGCCGGGCGATGCGCACCGGATCGACCCACACCCGCAGCGGCGTTTCCGGCAGGAGCGCTTCCAGGTGAACCTGCTTGCGCTCTGCCTCGGCCCGCTGCCGGTGCAGCACGTCGTTCACCAGGCTTTGTAGCACCACGCGGCTCCAATGCACTTCCATCGCGCCCTGCTCGAAGTGCAAGACTTCCAGCATATCTTCCACCATCCTGTTCAGGTGGGCCGTCACCTGGTCCATCACGTCCAGATGATCTTCCAGACGTTGCGGCTGGCGGCGGGCCAGGTACAGGCGCATGATCAGGTTGGTGATGGGGTGGCGCAGTTCGTGGGCGGCATTGGTGATGAAACGGTACTGCCGTTCCACCAGTTGCTTTTCCTGCGTGATGTCGCGCACGACGGTCACGATCCGCAGGGGCGACTCGCCGCGCTCGCTGATCAGGGCAATGGTCAGCCCGGCGATAAAGGAAGAGCCGTCCTTGCGGCGTAAGGGGGCTTCGTCCCACCACACGCCGTTGACGCGCGATCCCCGCCGGCTGCTGTTGATCTCTATCGGGGACGCGCTATCTACCTCTGTCGCGTGCAGGATCGAGACCGGCTGGCCGATCAATTCCTCCGGCCGGTAGCCGGTCAGGCGGCACAGCGCCTTGTTAACATAGACGATGTTGTAGCCCTCGGTGTAAAAGATGCCCTCGCCCTTCGAACCGAGGATGGCGGAGAGCTTGGCCTGCTCGCCTTTCAGTTGGGCAAACAGGCGCGCGTTCTGAATCGCCAGCCCGGCCTGATCCGCGAACGCCTGGAGCCGTTCGGCGTGCACCTGGGTAAACGTGCCGGGTTGGGCGCTGTTAAGGTTGAGGAAGCCGATCACCTCCCCGCCCGCCCGGATCGGCGCGCCGACGTAGGAGCGAATCCAGCGCCCCTCTGGAGTATCCACCCAGCCGGGGAACGTCCGCGTATCCGGCACGACCAGCGGCCTGCCCGTGTCGCTCATTTGGCGGAACGTGGGGGTATCGGCCACCTGAAAGCGCTCGGCGGCAATAGAAAGCCCACGCTCCGCATAGCCGCGCGCGCAGGCAATCGTCACTGCGTCACCGTCTTCGGTGCGCATGATCGTGGCCGTGTCGTGCGGCGGCACTACCCGCGCCACCAGGTCCAGGATGCGGCTCATCAGGTCATTCAGGTCCAGAGTGCTGTTCAACGCCGAGGCCGTGTCGCGCAGGGCTTCGGCCAGGACGCGCTGCTCGTGCTCGGCGGTTTCCATCTGCTTGCGCACAGTGATGTTGCGCAGGATAACAGTGAAGATCAGACGTCCGTTGTGGATGTTCTTCGCAATCGACGCCTCGGCGAGGAACTCCGTCCCGTCCTTGCGCAGCCCGGAAATCTCCTGTCGCTCGGCCATATGCCGGGCGGACTCTGGGCCGGCAGCGAAAGCGCTGACATGCCGTCGGTGGACCTCGATGCTGCGCGCGGGCAGCAACAGGTCGAGCGGCTGGCCCAACACCTCGTCTGCCCGGTAGCCGAAAATCGCCTCCGCGCCTTTGCTGAAGAGGATGATGCGCTGGTCTTCGTCCAGGACGATGATCGCATCGGCGGCCACATCGAACAGGCTGGAAAGGTACTGTTCGGCGTCGCGGCGCCCGGATTCGCTGCGCTGGCGGACCTCGAACTCCCGGCGCATCAGCAGGTACAACAACAGCACACCGGCTATCGCCACCAGCAGCTCGCAAATGATCCGCAGCAGGCTGCCCAGGGCCGGGTCGGTAACGTAAACGGTCAGCAGGCGATCCGAAAAGATCACCCACAGGCAGGCCAGCAGCAGATAAACCAGGCTGATGCGCAGGGCAGGCGAACGGCGAAGTAACGACATCATTGATTGATTATAGGCGCCCGCACACCGCTAAACATACGGCCGGCGCCGCCTTAAGATAGCACACTTTTACAGATCGGGCACGTTGGCGGCGCTCACGACCGGTATGAGCCGTTGATGGTCACATAGTCATGGCTCAGATCGCATGTCCAGACCGTCGCCTCGGCATCACCCAGGCCCAGGTCCAGCCGCACGCGCACGGCAGGCTGCCTGACAATATCCGTCGCGGCGGCCTCGGCGTAGTCGGTCGGCGCGCCGCCCGCCACGAGTTGCAGGCCGTCGTCTTGGCCCTCTTCGCCGGGAGCGAACCACAGCGCCAGTTTATCCGCTTCGAGGGGGACACCGGCCCGCCCGGCGGCGGCCAGGATGCGTCCCCAGTTGGCGTCGCCGCCGTAGAAAGCCGTCTTGACCAGCGGCGAGGTGGCGATGGTGTTCGCCACACGGCGCGCGCTGCGCACATCCGGCGCGCCGGTCACGCGCAGGGTGAGGAAGCGGGTCACGCCCTCGCCGTCGCGCACGATGGCCTTCGCCAGCGCCACGCACACCTGCCGCAGCGCATCGCGGAAAGCCCACAGCGCCTCGTCGGCCTCGACCCTGACGCCGCTGGCACCGTTCGCCAGCAACAGCACGGTGTCGTTAGTGCTCATGTCGCCATCCACAACGATCTGGTTAAAGCTGGCAGTGGCGGCGGCAATCAATGCTGTTTGCAGCGCGGGCGGTTCCAGCGCCGCGTCGGTGACGACGACGCACAGCATGGTCGCCATGTTGGGCGCGATCATGCCCGCGCCTTTGGCGATCCCGGCGACGGTATAACTGCCCCCGTTCGACTGCACCTTGACGGCGGCCATCTTGGGGCGCGTGTCGGTGGTCATGATCGCCTGGGCTGCGTCGGGCCAGCCATCTGGCCTGAGGGCAGCGGCGGCGGCTTTCACCCCTTGCGCTATCTTGTCCAGTGGCAAAGGCACGCCGATCACGCCGGTAGACATCATCAGCACGTCGCCCGGCGCGCCGCCGATCTCGCCCGCGACGACGGCGGCGGTCTGTTCGGCATCCTTCATACCCTGCGCGCCCGTGCAGGCATTAGCAACCCCGGCGTTGATCACAACGGCCCGGATGCCACTTGCGTTCGTCGCCAGCCGTTCCTGGTCCAACAGCACCGGCGCGGCCTTGACGTAGTTGGTGGTGAACACGCCCGCCGCCACGCAAGGCGTATCGGCGGCGATCAGGGCCAGGTCGAGCGCGCCGGGGGCTTTCTTCAGCCCGCAGGCGACTCCGGCAGCGCGAAAACCGGGCACGGCGTCAAAGGTCGTTTGCAGGTCGGTCATGATCTACTCCAGACGCAATAAGACAATCTTGAAGAACACAGAATCCCCAGAAGTATTATATCCCTTTCGCGTACCCCGCGTCCTCCTGAGCGGGCAATTTGTAGGGGCGACCGGTCAGTCGCCCCTACAAAGGAAATCTGTCTTTTGGGCGGAACCCATTTCCCTACGCCAGCGCCGATAGAATCGCGTCCAGGCTGTCGATCAGCTCGTCCACGTGCTCCTGCTCGAAGATCAGCGGCGGGACCAGGCGCAGCACGTTCGCCCCGGCGTTGACCATGATCAGCCCGTGCGCATAGCCCGCCTGGATCACCTGCGCTGCCTCGACGGCCAGCTCCACGCCAAGCATCAGGCCGCGCCCGCGCACTTCCTTGATCAGCGGCGAGTCCAGCGCCAGCAGGCTTTCCTTGAGGTAATTGCCTACCTCGCGCACGTGCATCAGGAAGCCCGGCCATGAGACACGCTCCAACACCACCTGCGCCGCCCGGCACACCAGCGGTCCCCCCGCAAATGTGCTGCCGTGATCGCCCGGCTGGATGGCCTGGGCGATGGAGTCCGTCACCAACACCGCACCGATGGGCAAGCCACCTGCCAGCGGCTTCGCCAGCGTCATGATGTCCGGCGTGACGCCTGCTGCTTCGTATGCCCAGAGGGTGCCGGTGCGACCCAGGCCGCACTGCACCTCGTCGAAGATCAGGGCCGCGCTGTAACTGTCGCACAGTTTGCGCAGCGCCATCAGGAAGTCTGCGTCGGCCTCGTGGATGCCGCCCTCGCCTTGCACCGGCTCGACGAATACGGCGCACGTCTGCGGGCCGATGGCGCTCATGGCGGCGGTGATGTCGTTGAAGGGAACCGTTACCACGTCCGGCAGCAGTGGGCGGAACGGGGCCTGGTACTTCTCGCGCGGGGTAATCGCCAGCGCGCCGGTCGTGCGTCCGTGAAACGCATTTGTGAAGGTCACGATCTGCGTCTTGTCGTCGCCGCCGCGCTGCCGCGCCCACTTGCGCGCGAACTTGATGGCCGTCTCGTTGGCCTCCGAGCCGGAGTTATTGAAGAACACGCGATCCGCGAAGCTCAGTTCGCACAGCCGCGCGGCCAGTTCGGCGTGAGGCGCAGTGTGGTACAGGTTGCAGACGTGGATCAGGTCCGCCGCCTGCTCCGCGATGACACGGGCCAGTTCGGGGTCGCCGTAGCCGAGCGCATTCACGGCGATCCCGGCCATCAGGTCGAGATAGCGGTTGCCTTCGGTGTCGTAGAGGTACACGCCTTCCCCGTGCGCCAGGACGAACGGCGCACGGTTGTAACTGTGGACGACGTACCGGCTTTCCAGGTCGATGATCCGCTGCGCCTCAGTCTGCACCGTTGTGATGGTCATTCCTTCAGTCCCTTCTCAATGCCTTTCACCGCAAAGCACGCAAAGGGCGCAAAGCAAAGCAGGGGAAACTTCGCGCCCTTTGTAGTGACTATCTCCTCACCGCGCAACCGCAGCGGCCCAGGCCGCCTGCGGCTGCGACGCCGCGTAAAAGACCGTGCCCGCATTCTGGCCCAGGCCGCGCAGATCGGTGATCACAGCCTGAGGCACCCCTGCTGCGACGGCGTGCAGGGCCGTCTGCACCTTCGGGATCATGCCGCCGAAGATGATCCCATCCGCGATCAGGCGCAGCGCCTCGTCCTGGCTCAGCGAGGGGCGCGGCTGGCCGTTCACCAGCACGGCGCTGACGTTGGTCAGAAAGACAACCTTCTCCGCGCCGATGGCCTGCGCCACTGCCTCGGCCACGTGGTCGGCGTTGATGTTGTACGCACCGCCGTCTTCACCCAATGCGACCGGCGCGATCACCGGCGTGACGCCCTGATCCAGCAGCGCAAGCAGCACATCACCGCGCACGGAAGTGACCTCGCCCACGCGCCCCAGGTCGCCGTTCGGGCTGTGCAGCTTGGTTGCACGGATCAGGCCGCGATCCGCGCCGTTCATGCCCACTGCGTCGATCCCGGCGGCGATCAGGCCGCGCACCAGACGGGTGTTCACGCGCCCGATCAGCACCATCTCGACCACCGCCAGAGTCGCCTCGTCGGTCACGCGCAAGCCGTCGATGTACTGTGGCGTGAGGCCCATCTGCTGCTGAAGCTGGCCGATCTCCTTGCCGCCGCCGTGCACGATCACGGCAGGGGTATCGAGCGCCGCCAGGTAGCCGATCAGCGATTTCAAAAACTCCGGGTGGTCGATCTCATTGCCGCCGACCTTGATCACAATGGGTTGAGCCATGGTGGTTGTCCTCTCCTCGAATACAGTCTGCGCGTGACAACGGTAGGGGCGCGTCATGGCGTGCCCCTACGCAGGTTTTACAACAGCGCGGTGGTCTCTGGCAGGCCGAACATCAGGTTGAAGTTCTGCACGGCCTGGCCCGCCGCGCCTTTGAGCAGGTTGTCGATGCACGCGACGACGATCAGCAGCGCGTCGGTCGGCTGCGTCAACGAGATCGTGCAGCCGTTGGTATGCACGACGTGGTGCAGCGTGGCCTGCTGCCCAGCCGGGAGCACCTCGACCAGCGGTTCTGCCGCGTAGGTTTCCTCGTAGAGCGATTGCAGCGCCGCCGCCGACCAGCCCGGCTTAAGCGTGACGTAGATCGTCGCCAAAATGCCCCGGTCCACCGGCAGCAGGTGCGGGGTGAAGATCAGCGGGCCGACCTGCCCATTTAATTTGGCGATCTCCTGCTCCATCTCGCACAGGTGGCGGTGCACACGGCCCACCTTATAGGGTGACAGGTTGCCGAACACCTCGCAGAAGTGCGTGGTAGCCGAGGGTGTCTTGCCCGCGCCGGAGACGCCCGACTTGGCGTCCACGATGATCGGCGCGCCATCGGCCAGGACGTGCGCGCTCAGCAGCGGATACAGGCCCAGCAGCGTGGCAGTGGGATAGCAGCCGGGGTTGGCGACGGCCTTCGCCCCGGCGATGCGCGCCCGGTTGATCTCCGGCAGGCCGTAGGGCGCAGGCAGCAGTTCCGGCGCCGGATGGGGCGCGCCGTACCACTGCGCGTACACCGCCGGGTCGTCCAGCCGCAGGTCCGCCGAGAGATCGATGGCGCGCTTCCCGGCCTGTAGGGCTTGCGCTGCCAGGGGCGCGGCTGCCGTGTGCGGCAGGGCCAGGAACACCACGTCCACCTCGCCCGGCGAAACCTCCTCCGGCTTCTGGTAGACCAGCTTCGTACCGGGGACACGCTGCCCGGCGTCCTGGCCAGAGGTAGCGAACGCAATCGTCACGTGGGGATGGCGCGCCAGCAGCCGGACGAGTTCCTGTCCGGTGTAACCTGCTGCGCCGTAGATACCTGCTTTGATTGTGTCCTGCATGGTCGCTCCAATGGTTATTCGCTCTTAGCCGTTAGCTCCTGCATTCTGAAGTTCACGAGCAGCTAACCGCTCATTCCTGACTGCTGACTGCTAACCGCTGACTGCTAAAAACAAAAACCCCCCGGTGCACAGGTCCGGGGGGTTGGTCGTCGTTTGCGCTTTTGCTCGGCCTGCCGCCGACGCGCGTGACGCTATCCCTGCCAGACCTGTGCGGTCTGGGGGCCACGACGGATACGGCGGGGAGAAAAGCACGGATACTGCATGATACTCAGGTCGCTCGCTGCGTGAATACGTGTCTCATGTATGAGGGTAATCCGTTTGCGAGGGGAGTCAATAGGCGCGGAAAATTTCGGAAATGCTGACGAACAACGCCGGATTTTGTTGGGCAAATTATACAAACGACGCGGGGACCGGACAGAAATCAGCAGCGGCGGAACACACTCCGCCGCTGTGCCGTTGGGGTTGTGGTGCCCCCAGCAGGACTCGAACCTGCGCCTCTGCCTCCGGAGGGCAACGCTCTATCCTCTGAGCTATGGGGGCGCTTGTCTGCATTGTACCACCGGGCGGGGGTGTGTCAAGCCTGCGGCCTGTATTTCCGTTTCACGAGGACAAAAGCCGGTTCACCGCCAAGTGCGCAAAGGGCGCAAAGAATGATGAAGAATCCTTTGCGATCTTGGCGTCCTTTGCGGTGAAAAGACAAACTCGCCGTAGACCTGAAATACACGCCCGTAAAAGAGGGGGTGTTTTGTCGCCCTTTAAAAAGACGTATACTTCACTGCACTCATGCGTCATGCTGTGGAAAGGCCGCCGCGTATGTCCTGCCTGTTCCGCCGCGTTTTCATCCTCCTGGCCGTGCTGGCCCTGGCCGCCTGCGCCCCCGCGCCGACTCCCGTGCTCCCGACCCCGTTGGCGCTGCCCTCCCCGGTGACGACGCCCGTGCCCACCGCCGTCCTGCCGACGATCACGCCGCTCATTCCCACCCGCCCACCGATCATCCCGACGGCGACGCGCCCTACCGCCACCATCACGCCCACGTTCACCGCCGCGCCGCCGGACATCCTCTTCGAGAGCATCACCATCGACATCGACACGCTGCTGGTCGGCGCTCACGAGGCCTGCCTGCCGGCCACTGCCCAGGTGCGCGCCGTCATCCGCAGCGTGACGGACCTGGAACTGGTGTCGTTGAGCTGGGCCTACGAGGGGCGCGTCTTCCGGCCCGGCGCGCGCATGGAACAGGTCGCCCGCGCCGACTGGGTCGGCATGTTGGGGCCGTTCGAGCAGGAGGGCACGGTGTCGTATTTCATTACTGCCCGTGATGTCAACGGGGTGCAGGCCCTCTCGGACCAGCGCACGATCTCGGTGATCCCCTGCGTCACGCCCGCGCCGCTTGCCACCGCCTACGACGGCCCGGCCACACTCACGCCCACGCCGCCCTACGGCGCCGCACAGAGCGTCCGCGCCCTGGATCAGCAGCTCGCCGCCTGGAGCGGCGTCCCCCTGACCGTTACGCTGACGTGGAACGGCGGCTTCCCGCCGTACACGCTGGAAGTCTACCCGCCGCAGTTCGGCACGCTTCAGGGATCAGGCCCGGCCCAGACCTACACCTCGAACCCGGATTTCACCGGGCAGGACCGCTTCACCTTCCGCGTCACCGACGCGCGCGGGCAGGCATCGCTGGGCACGATCTACATTGTGGTGTCGGCCAGGCCGTAGAAAAAGCGTCCCGGCGGCCCCTTCGCTGCCCTCAAAATTTTCCTGCAAATCCCCTTGACTTCGAGCGCGCTCAAAGTTGTAGGCTGGCGACAGATGTTGATTCTTGAAACAGCAACAAAGGAGATGGTTGCAGATGAGCGCCGCTATGATGCGAACACTGGGCCGGTCGGGGATCGCAGTCAGCGCGATGGGCATGGGCTGTTGGGCCATCGGCGGGGTGTTCTGGGCCGGGCAGCAGCCGGTCGGCTGGGGCGAGGTGGATGATGCGGAATCCATCCGCGCCATTCACGCCGCGCTGGACCTGGGCGTGAATTTCTTCGACACCGCCGACGCCTACGGCACAGGGCACAGCGAGCGCGTGCTGGCCCGCGCGTTTGCCGGACGCCGCGACCGGGTCGTGATTGCCACCAAGTTCGGCAACACCATCGACGAGCAGGCCCGCCAGCTCACCGGCACGGACGCCTCCCCGGACTATATCCGCCGGGCGTGCGAGGCGTCGCTGCGCCGCCTGAACACGGACTACATCGACCTGTATCAGTTCCACATCAACGGCTACGATCCGGCCCAGGCGGGCGAGGTGCGTGACACGCTGGAGGCGCTGGTCGCCGAGGGCAAAATCCGCTTCTACGGCTGGAGCACCGACAACGTAGCCGGGGCGCGCGTCTTCGCCGAAGGGCCGCACTGCACCGCCATCCAGCACACGCTCAACGTGATCGAAGACGCGCCCGCCATGCTGGCCTTCTGCGCAGCAGCAGATCAGGCCAGCATCAATCGCGGCCCGCTGGCGATGGGCCTGCTGACGGGCAAGTTCCGCCCGGACTCCCAACTGCCCGCCAACGATGTGCGCGGCAAAGAGCCGGACTGGATGGTCTACTTCAAGGACGGCAGGCCGTCGCCGGAATGGTTGCGCAAGATCGACGCGCTGCGGGACGTGCTCACCGGTGGCGGGCGCACGCTGGCTCAGGGCGCGCTGGCCTGGATCTGGGCGCGCAGCGAAAAGACGATCCCCATCCCCGGTATCCGCACCGTCGCCCAGGCGCAGGAAAACGCCGGCGCGATGCAGTTCGGCCCGCTGACCGCCGATCAGATGCGCCAGGTTGATGTGATTTTGGGGCGTTAAGCAGCATAGCAGGGGCGCGTCGTTGGCGCGCCCTCACAGACGTTATGCGCTTCCCGGTCGCCAGATGCGCCCCTGGTTGAGGCGCATCTTTTCCAGGTAGGCCGTTTCCAGGTCCACCCCCAGATAGTTCGCCAGTTTGAGCAGGTAAGCCAGCACGTCGGCCATTTCCGCCCCGACCTGTTCCACCGCCGGGGCAGACGTTGCCCCTTTCCCGGCCAGCCAGCGTGCTTTGAGCAGCTTCGCCAACTCCCCGATCTCCTCTTGCAGCAGGATGAAGTTGAAGTAAGGGTCCGGCTCGAAGTGCTTGGCGGCGTCCAGCCAGCGATGGAACTGCTGAAAGTCGCGCAGGCGGCGTGCGCTTTCCTCTAGAATGGGCGCGGGCGGCAAAGGAGCGGCATCTTCTGGCGGCGCGCTGGGCCGCAATGCGACGCCGGGCATTTTCGCTTCGCCGTTGAAGCCCGGCAGTGTCTCCTGGCGCGGGGCCTGGCCGAGTGCGCTCAGGATACGCCCGGTGACCTCCTCGCGGTCGGTCTCGTTGGCGACAAAATCGTAGCGGTCGGCGTCGAGCGTCAGCACGGGCGCGTCGCGGTAGGCGGCGAAAAAGCCGTCGTAGGCGCGGCGCAGGCTCTCGATGTAGGCCGGGTCCATGTTGCGCTCGTAAGGCCGGTCGCGCTGGAGGATACGTGCCATCAGCAGATCGGTGTCGGCGCGCAGGAACACCACCAGATCGGGCGTCTCGATCTGTTCGGCCAGGGCGTCGTGCACCCGTTCGTACATCGCCAGTTCGTCTCCGGCCAGGTTCAGCCGGGCGAACAAAGCATCTTTAGCAAAGAGGTAATCGCTCACCAGGGGGCGAGCAGCCAGGCGCAACGAACGTTGCTGGCGATAGCGGCTGAGCAAAAAGAAGAGCTGGGTCTGGAAGGCGTAGCGTGCCCGGTCGGCGTAGAAGCTGCTCAGGAACGGGTTCTCCTCGAACACTTCCAACACCAACTGCGCCCCCAGCACCGGCTGAAGCAGGCGGGCCAGAGTCGTCTTGCCGACCCCGATCACGCCCTCGATGGCAACATAGGTCATGGCGTCACTCCACGAACAGGCGATTGGGCGAAAGCGAATAGCCGTTAGCAGTTAGCGGTCAGCAGTCCGCTTCAGCGGACTTGGCAGATTTAGCCGGGGGTTTTAAGCCCTCGGCGACCGGTGCAGACATGGCCGTTGTTGAAACGTGCACATTCGGTCTGCTGATTACTGACTACTGACGGCTGACGGCTGACTGCTGACGGGCTGACCGCTAAAACGGCGTCGCTGCTGAAGACGTCATGCTGATGAGGGCACAGTTGGCGAAGACGAAGGCGACCGAGCCGATGATCAGGCAGGTGAACCCCGTCCGCGTGCCGAATTTCATCACCCTGCCGATCTCGTGCGCCATCCAGAACAGGATACCGCCGACGATTGCCAGCCCGCCGAACAGCAAAAGCTGGGCATCCTGGAACAGCACGCTAATCACATCGAAAAACTGGGCGCCAAGGGGGCGCAGTTCCGGGATCATGAACGCGCCCAGCAGCGTCAGCCCCAGATAGTAAACCAGGGTCAGGCCGGTCTCAATAGGCACCAGGGCGTGAAAAATACCCATGATGGAGCCTTCACCGCTGAGCAGGAACAGGCCCACAGCGAAGATCACGCCGTAACGGATAATCGCGTAAAGGACTGTGACGAACCCCGCACTCACGCCATCGATCAACGCGGTGGCGAAGTCCGTCTGTGCCGCCATCGTTGCCATCGCGCCAGGTGTATTCGACAGGATCGCCGGCAGGACCACCGACATGGTGATAACACCGATAACATGTACAGCGAACAGCAGCCCCAGGTCGATCAGCAGATCGCCCCAGGTGGCTTCGTGTTCCTCTTCGTCTTCACGGACGGCTTTTTCCTTGCGGCGTTTTTTCTTCGTGTCAGACACGGCGGCTTCCGGCGCGGCGCCGGGGCTGGTGTAGATGGGCGTCCAACTGCTGCCTGTTGAGGTGGCCGGGCCGGCGCTCTCCTGCTTATAGTGCGATTCCAGCATCCGCCCGACCGCGTCGGTGTTCAGGCCCTTTTTGCGCGGCGTGACGGCAGGCGCGGGCGGCGGTTCGTAGGGCAGGGCAGTGGCGGGCTGCGTCTGCTGTTTGATGTAGCGCCCGGCCTTGAGCGCCATCTCGCGCAGTTCGGGCACGGGATCGGTGCGATAGACCTCGGCCAGCGCGCTCAGGGCGCGCGGGTCTTTGGCGCGGCCCAGGGCGATAATCGCCTGCCGCCGCTGATGCGGGTCGGGGCTGCGCAGTTGAGAAAGCAATTGTTCGATCATCCCTTTGATCCTTAAAATGAAAGCGAAAAAAGGATAACTGTCTGGATCGACGGCGAATCATCTTCCATGCTACACCGACCCGACGACACAGGTCAACTGTTCGACCTGTGTAACAAATTCTTACCATCTTGGGACCGACGTACTATGATGATCCCGCCCCGAACAACCGTAGAATAAGCGTAGCGCATTTATGCTTTGATCATTCTTCACTTTATTGGCTGTTCTCGTTAGGCGACGTTGATGTATTGGAGCAGCCGCAATGGAACACAACAGTCCGTTCCACACCAACAAAAACCCGCCCGCCTTAGGCACCCGGCAGTTGGGTAAGCAGCGCCCCGACCCCTGGGCCGATCCGCGCGAAACCGGGCCACTGGATGCCGACCTCGGCTCCCCCTGGCTGATCGAGCTGCGCATCCAGGGCACGCCGATCACGGTTCGCATGAATGTGGAGAATGAGATCGTCATTGGACGTTCAGATGTCAATGAGGCGGTTTACCCGGACCTGGACCTGACGCCCTACGGTGGTGTGGAAAAAGGGGTTTCGCGCCGTCACGCGGCCATTCATGCCGAGGCCGACCGGCTATTGATCGTGGACCTGAACAGCACCAACGGTACGCGCGTGAACGGCTACCGTCTCAACCCTGGTATGCCCTATCGCCTGCGGCACGGCGACGACATCGAGATCGGCCAGATCGCCATCCAGGTCTCGCTCCAGGTCGTTCCCACACACGACAACGTCTTCCGGGAGAACCCTCAGGTGCACCTCCAGGCCAATGCCATCCCCGGCGCGGGCCAGCACGTCTTGATCGTGGAGGATGACCGCGACGTGGCCGATGTGTTCCGCATCATCCTTACCAGCGCCGGTTACAACGCCATTGTGGTACACGACGTGGCGGCGGCTATCCGCGCCGTCACCCGCCGGATGCCGGATACGGTGGTGCTGGACCTGCACCTGCCGGACCTGCACGGCCTGGAGCTGTGCCGCTACATCCGGCGCGAGACGGGCATCCGCCATGTGCCGATTGTCGTGGTCAGCGCCTGCCTGGACGGGATCGACATCAAGAAGGCCATCGATGCCGGGGCGGACGTGTTCTTGGGCAAGCCCGTTGGCGTGGACGAACTGGTGCGCACGATCTCGTCCTTGATGATCGACAGCGACAGCCGTCTGGCCTCGATTGGGCGCTAGAAATCGCCAGGGTGAAGTGAACATCTTCTGACAGGGGCGCGGACGCCACACCCGCCCCTGTTGTTGCTGCTCTCTCGTCTCGGCCCTGCGTTAACTTCCCCATCAGTCTGTTAAAAAGTCTTGACAGCCTTCTGTCAGGATGTTATCATGTACCCTACTACCGACTGTGAAACGCCGGGATCATCCCTGCCAGTAGCAGGGCAATGATCGCCGAATCGACCCGCAACCAGACGAAGGCCCGGAGCCAGTAGTGTTGAGCGACGGCCTTTGTCTGTCCGGTAAAAGAAATAACGGGCGTCCCTTGAGTCGCCCGTTTGCGCGCCAGATGAAGGCAGTCAGAGATGAACGGAGAAACCGTATGCCGACCATCAACCAGTTGATCCGTAAGGGTCGCCAGGCCAAGCGTAAGAAGAGCACCGCCCCGGCGCTCCTCTATACCTTGAATGCGTACTCGCAACGGCGTACCCGCCAGCCGAAGGGTGCTCCACAGAAGCGCGGGGTGTGCACGGTGGTCCGCACCATGACTCCCAAGAAGCCCAACTCGGCCCTGCGCAAGATCGCCCGCGTCCGGCTGAGCAACGGCATCGAAGTGACGGCTTACATTCCCGGCGAAGGGCATAGCCTCCAGGAACACAGTGTGGTTCTCATTCGCGGTGGCCGTGTCAAGGACCTCCCCGGCGTGCGTTATCACATCGTGCGCGGCACGCTCGATACGGACGGCGTCCAGAACCGGCAGCAGGGCCGCAGCAAGTACGGCGCCAAGCGGGCCGCCAAGCAGGCCGCCAAACGCGGCAAGTAAAGGGAGTGAGCAGAAATGTCCCGACGAACGCGCGCAACTAAACGTGAAGTGCTGCCGGATACGCGCTACGGCAACCTGCACGTGCAGATGTTCGTGAACCGCATGATGCACGGCGGCAAGAAGAGCACCGCCCAGGGCGTGCTGTACAACGCCCTGGCGATCATCGAGGAACGCGCCAAGCGCGACCCGGTGGAAGTCTTCGAGCAGGCCATCCGCAATGTCACCCCGGCGGTTGAGGTCAAGCCGCGCCGCGTGGGCGGTTCGACTTACCAGGTGCCGGTGGAAGTGACCCCCGATCACGGCCTGTCGCTGGCGATGCGCTGGCTGCTGGAGAACGCCCGCAAGCGCGGTGGGCGCAGCATGGCCGAAAAACTGGCCGCCGAACTTCTAGACGCCGCCAACGGCCAGGGTGCTTCCATTAAAAAGCGCGACGACACCCATCGCATGGCCGAAGCCAACCGCGCCTTTGCCCATTATCGCTGGTAAAGCGCCCCGGCGCGTTTCGCCCTCAGGGAGGGCGCTGTTTAGAGGTAGTTAGGTAGAGTAACAACTGTGGCAACCAAAGCAACGACGACCGGCCCGCTGGACCTTGCCCGTGTGCGCAACATCGGCATCATCGCCCACATCGACGCGGGCAAGACCACGACCACCGAGCGGGTGCTCTATTACACCGGCAAGGTGCACCGCATGGGCGAAGTCCACGACGGCGCGGCTACCACCGATTATATGGAGCAGGAGCGCGAGCGCGGCATTACCATCACCGCAGCGGCGATCACGGCGGAATGGCGCGGCTGCCAGATCAACGTGATCGACACGCCCGGCCATGTGGACTTTACTGCCGAGGTGCAGCGCAGCCTGCGCGTGCTCGACGGCGGCGTGGTCGTGTTCGACGGCGTGGCAGGAGTTGAGCCACAGTCCGAAACCGTCTGGCGACAGGCCAACGAGTACCACGTCCCGCGCATCTGTTTCATCAACAAGATGGACCGCGTCGGCGCAGATTTCGACCGCTGTGTCGCCATGATCGTCGAACGCCTGCACGCCACGCCGGTCCCCATCCAGATTCCTTACGGCCAGGGCGAGGAATTCAAAGGCATCATCGACCTGTTCGCCATGCAACTGGTCACCTATGCCGACGACCTGGGCACCACCGTTGAGCGCCACCCCATCCCGGCGGATTTCCGGGAACCGGCCGAGGCCGCCCGCGCGCGCATGATCGAGATGATCGTCGAGAACGACGACTACCTCATGGAGAAGTATCTGCTTGAGGAAGAAGTCACCAACGACGAACTGCTCGGCGCACTGCGCGCCGCCACCGTCGCCAACAAGGTGCAGCCGGTGTTGCTCGGCTCGGCGCTCAAGAACAAAGGCGTTCAATTGCTGCTCGACGCGGTGGTAGACTTTCTGCCTTCCCCGCTGGATGTCCCGCCGATCAGGGGCATTGACCCCCGCACCGGCGAGGAGATCGAGCGCCATGCCAGCGACAACGAGCCGCTCAGCGCCCTGGTGTTCAAGATTCTCACCGACCCGTTCGTGGGCCGGCTGGCCTTCTTCCGGGTTTATTCCGGCGTTTTGCGCGCCGGCAGCGGCGTCCAGAACACCACCAAAGGCAAAAAGGAACGCATCGGGCGCGTTGTGCGGATGTTCGCCGACCGCCGCGAGGATGTCGAAGAGGTGCACGCCGGCGACATTGCCGCCACGCTCGGCCTTAAAGATACCTTCACGGGCGAAACGCTGTCCGACGCGGACCACCCGATCGTGCTGGAAAACATCAAGTTCCCAGAGCCGGTGATCTCAGTCGCTATCGAGCCGAAGACCAAAGCCGACCAGGACAAGATGGCCGAGGCCCTGCGCAAGCTGGCCGAAGAAGACCCCACCTTCAAGGTACAGGTCGATGAATCGCTCGGCCAGACCCTGATTAAGGGCATGGGCGAACTGCACCTGGAAGTGCTGGTGGACCGGATGTTGCGCGAATTCAAAGTCGGCGCGCGCGTGGGCAAGCCGCGCGTGGCCTACCGCGAGACGATCACTCAGCCGGTGCGCGCCGAGGGACGCTTCGTGCGGCAGACCGGCGGCTCCGGCCAGTACGGACATGTTGTGGTCGAGTTCGAGCCGCTGCCGGAAGATTCC
>Ga0209018_1000214_pt1 | contig 57023 bp, 45 predicted proteins | sample YNPBryBLVA2012_FD_185814 | JGI IMG/M metagenome (GOLD analysis project Ga0209018, IMG submission 185814) | Anoxygenic and chlorotrophic microbial mat microbial communities from Yellowstone National Park, USA - YNP Bryant BLVA 2012 (SPAdes)... ...
GCCGTTGAGCAACACATCTACCAGCTTGGCGGGCGTGATGGTGGTGTAGCCCCAGGCTTGCAAGAGCGCCATTTGCTCATCGAAAGCCTGCACGCCGACGTAATAACGGTTGGCTGGGGTGACATCGGCGACGTGGTGGTAGAGCAGAATGGGAACGGTAACTTTGCCGGCAGCGGTGTAGACCCACGTGGCCGTAGAGGTGGGGGTGAAGGTCGCTGTGGGGGTGGGGGTGTGGCTGGGAGCAGGGGTTTTGGTCGGCGGCACGAAGGTGGCTGTGGGGGGCATGGGTTGGAAGGGTGTGGGGGTGAGCGACGGCGGCAGGGTAACGGTGGGTTTTTCGGTGATGGCAGGGGGCAGGCCAGCCAACGGATCGGCGCGCGCAACCGTGGCGCAGGCGGAGGCGCTTAGCAGGCCAATGAGCAGCCAGGGGATGATGAAAACAGGTTTCATGAGCTGGTTGATTCGGTCACGACCATATGTCCTGCCTGGCGAAGAGCCTGGATGGCGCTTTCGAGCTGATAGGCTTTGACCAGCAGGTATTCGGTGTCGAAGGTGGAGATGGCAAAGACGGTGATGCCAACGGCGGCCAGGGGCACGGTGAGGGAAGCCAGCACGCCGGGTATGGCAAAATCCAGCGGCCCAAGCAATTTGAGCGCCCGCATGCCCCATTGCGAGCGGCCTGCGGTGGGTGCCGATTTCTCGTCGCAGATGAGAGTAATCTCATCGGGGGTGCGAATCAACGCTAACAGATTCTTGCCCAGCGCCCAATTGGTGGGCGGCATTTGCAGGCTGGGGTCGAGACGGATGATCGCTAGCCGTTCGGGGAGCAGGGTGAGAGTGTGTCTGCTCATTATACGACCTGCACGGCGACGATTTCTCCGGCGCTCAAGCCGGTGGCATCGGTGGGGATGCACACCAGGCCGTCGGCACGCACCAGGGTGAAGATGAGGTTGCTCTTGCCGAAAATCGGCTCGGCGTGGTATTCGCCTGCTGTGTGAACCAGCCTCACGGCCACCCAATCTTCGCGCCCGGCTTGGGATGGTATGTTGACGGTCAGGCGGGCGTAGGTGGTGGCAGACGGTCGCTTTTCTTGCAGACCTAGCAGGCGTTGGATGAGGGGTGTGACGAACAGCCGGGCAATGACCAGCGCGCTGACCGGGTTGCCGGGCAGGCCAATTACAGCTTTTTCCTCGCACACGGCCAGGATGGTCGGCTTGCCTGGGCGGATGTTGATACCATGTACCAGGACGCCCGGGCGTCCTAATTCGCTGATCACCTGGGCAGTCAGGTCGCGTGTGCTGGCCGATGAGCCGGCGGTGATGATGAGTGCATCGCACTCGTCGAGGGCGCGGGCAGCAACGCCGCGTAGCGCCTCAAATTGGTCGGCAATGATACCATAACGAATGGGCTGGCCGCCCAGGCTTTGAATGAGTGCGCTGAGGGTGTATGAATTGACGTCGCGCACCTGAGCGGGGAGCGGTTCGCTATCGGGAGGGACAATTTCATCGCCGGTGGAGACGATGGCCACTTGGGGGGGGCGCGCCACCGTCAGGTTGGTGAGACCCAACGCGGCCAGGCCGCCGATTTCTTCGGGGCGCAAGCGTTTGCCGGCGGGGATGACAATCTCGTTGGCGGCCACGTCCTCGCCCGATTTCAGCACATTTTCGCCGTTGGCAACCGCTCGCAGGATTTCCACTTCGCCAGGCCGCGCCGTCTGCGTATATTCCAACATGACGACGGCATCGGCGCTGGCGGGCAACATGCCGCCGGTGTGGATGAGCGCGCATTGCCCTCTGCCGATGTCGAAGGGCGGAGCTTTGCCCATGGGAAGTTCACCGATCACTTGCAGATAGGCGGGTAGGCTTTCACTGGCGCCGTAGGTGTCGGCGGACAGGACGGCATAGCCGTCCACAGCACTGCGATTGAAGGGCGGCAAAGGGTGGGGGGCAACGATAGGCGCGGCAGTCACCCGCCCGACTGCTTCGGAGAGGGTGACTGTTTCGGGTCGAGGTGTGGGGGCAACGTGCGCCAGCAAGCGTGCCAGCGCCTCGCCGGGGGGTGTGAGGGTGAGAAATTCGGGCATTCAGTGCGTCCAGAATCCAAAAGTGAACAGGTAGACCGCCGTCCCTAGTGTGGCGACGGCGGTAAAGATCAACACCGGCCAGTTAGGTTTACTGCCTGCAGCGATGCGGTTCATTTGAAAGATTTGGAAACCTGCCAGCGGCAGCGCCAGGAAGGTGGGGCCTGCAATAGACAGCGGAAGGCCGGAAACGAGGGAAAGAGCCAACAAGACAAAAGCTCCTGGTAAGAGGATGTTGTGCAAAATCATACCACGTTCCCAGCCCAGGCGAATCATCAGTGTACCTTTGGCAGTTTTGAGATCGGTGGCGTAATTGGGCAATCCCAAGGCTAACATCATGGCCAGGTGTATGAAAACCAAGGGGAAGGTGACCAGCGCCAGCAGGCGGTGCATGGCGGCGCTTTGCAACAGGAAGGCAAAGGTCGGCGTCAGGCTGGCAACCAACACCGAAACAATCAGTTCGCCGTAGCCGGAGCTTGCCAGCCGCACCGGGGGAGTGGCGTAGAGGCAGGCACTCAGCACGGCGGCAAGCAGCAGGATGGTGAGAACGGGGGTTTGGGCGATGGCCTCTAACAGCGGGAAGGTGAAGGCGGCAACGCCGCCCAGGCAGGCCAGGGCTAGCCAGAGAACCAGGGGGCGCGTCAGCCGCAGGCCGCGTGGGGCCTCATTCTCGCTAGAGAACCGAGCTTGGCTTTGATTTTCGGTGCTGGGGGAAGTTTCGAAATAATCGTTGAGCAGGTGGGCGCCAAGTTGCAGCAGAGAAACCCAAGCCTGGCCGGCAATGTATCGCCCGATGTGGATGGGATAGCCGAGGTAATGCGCCATGCCCGCACCGAGGGCGTAGAACAGCGCCACGCCGAGCAGAAAATGGGGACGAATGAGCCGTATGAGTGGCTGCCACAAGGTCATGGTTCTGTGGGGTAACCGGCCGACACCCAGGCGCTAAAGCCGCCTAGCAGGGGGTTGACGCGGGTGAAACCATTGTCGAGTAAGATTTGCGCCGCACGGGCGCTGGACTGTTCGGCAGGTCAGGAACAATAGGTGATGATCCAGGCCTGCGGGTCGAGGTCGCTCAGCCGGGCGGGAAGCTCTTCTTCGGGAATGGAGATGGCTCCGGCGATGTGGGCGCGGGCATATGCACTGGCCGAGCGCACATCCAGGAAGATAGCCTGCCCGCCGTCGTAAGCGGCTTTGGCATCGGCCAGGCTGATTCGCAACGGCGAGGCGGCGGCTGGGGAAATCGTTGGCGCCAGGGTTTGGGTGGAGAGGACGCCTGGCGTGAGCGCAGGGGCTGTATTGGCGCGCATCAGCCAAAAGCCGGCAACCAGCATCAGGGCGGCTCCTAGCACAATCATCGTCAGGGCGGCGAGGTTTTTCTTGACAGGCATGCTCGTTGACCTATTGAACACTGTAGCGTTACTCTATCTGCCTAACAGAGGTGCAACGCCGCGGCAGGGATGCCCCCTGGTCGGTAACGCCTCTGTTGGATCGGCTTAATTTGGACTTCGATGCTCCAATTTTACCGCTGATTGCCCAGATAGGCAATCGGTTATCTGCGGAAGAAGTTCGATACAATGAACCAGACATTAGCCGGGCGCTCGGCCAGGCGGCGCATGAAGTAGGGGTACCATTGTGTGCCAAAGGGAACGTAAACGCGCACGGGATAGCCCTGGGCGGCCAGTTCTTCTTGTAGATCGCGGCGGATGCCGTGCAGCATTTGGAATTCGAGGGCGTCCTTGGGCAGTTTGACCTTTTGGGCATAATCTTTGGCGAATTGGATACGCCGGGCGTCGTGGGTGGCCAGGGCTGGCAGGGGTGGGATGCGCCCGTTCTGGCGTAAGCGGGGCGCGTTCAGCGCAAGCGAGCCGTCTATCAGCTTGGCGGCCAGACGGTCGTAGTTGGCGTCCACATCTTTCTTCTTGGGAAAGGCGACCTCCGCGGGTTCTTTATAGGCGCCTTTGCACAGGCGCACCGGGATACCAGCTTCGATCAGCTTTTGAATGTCTTTCTCACTGCGGTAGAGGTAGGATTGGATGACGATGCCCACGTTCTCGAAGCCGCGTTGACGCATCTCGAAGAGCAAGTCGAGGGTCATTTGGGTGACGGGGGAGTCCTCCATGTCAATGCGCACGAAGTTGCCATACTTTTGGGCGTGTTGCAGGATGGTCTGCAGGTTTTCGGCGCAGAGTTGACGGGCCAGCGCCAGGCCAATTTGGGTGAGCTTGATGGAGACATTGGCGCGCACGCCGGAGGCCTCGATGACGTCCAGGATGGCGAGAATGCCCTGGGTGGCTTGCCGCGCCTCGTCGGGGGTGGTGGTATGCTCGCCGAGCTGGTCGAGGGTGGCGTGGATGCCCTTGTCGTTGAGCTTGCGGATAACTTCAATGGCTTCTGCGAGCGTTTCGCCTGCCACGAAGCGGGAGGCCATGCGCCAGGCCACCGACCAGCGGGTGACGATCTGGCGCGCCCAAGAGGCTTTCGAAAGGTAGATGAAGAAAGAACGTAACATGGTTTATCTCCCAAGAGTATCGAGAAGGGTAGGTGAGGTGGGATGAGGCCTGAACAGATGCTGTCATTTTAGCATATTCTGTGCGGGGAGGCAGGGGAATTTGCTGTGCGAACGTGGCACAAAACTTGCAACTTAGCGGAAACCGGCTATACTAGAGTGCAATATGCTGATTCAACGCCAAACACCTTCGCTGCGTCCGTTGATTACGGCGCATTTGGCTCAGACCATGACCTTGCTGGGGCTGAGCGTGATGGAACTCCAGCAGCAGATAGATGCTGAGCTGGCGGCCAACCCGGCATTGGAATTGGTGGAAGGGCGGCGTTGCCCGGCCTGTCATCGTCCCCTGGTGGGGGTGGAGGCCTGCCCGGTGTGTAGCCGTCCTCCGCACTTGGCGGCTGACGAACCGATTGTTTTTCTCTCGCCGCGCCAGGATTTCCGCGTTGGCGGTGGAGTGGCCGCCGTCGAAGACTTGCCCGATGACAATGCTATTCCTGAAGTGCAGGATTTGCCCGGCTATGTATTGCGTCAGGTGGCAGCCGAACTGCGCCCCGAAGACCGCCCGCTGGCCGCCCATATCCTCACCAGCCTGGATGACGATGGCTTGTTGGCCGTGCCGCCGGCAGAAATCGCCCTGTACCATCGAGTGCCGCTGGCGCGGGTGAACGATGTCTTGCGGCTTATTCAGCGCGCCGACCCGCTCGGGGTTGGCTCGCCCTCGCCACAAGAGGCCTTGCTGGTGCAGTTGGAGGTGTTGAACGAGACACGGCCCGCGCCGCCGCTGGCCTTCGAGGCCGTGCGCCGTTGTATGGATTTGCTCAGCCGCCATCGTTATCAGGAACTAGGGCGCGCCCTGGGCGTTTCCTCAGCCGCAGCGCGCCAGGTGGCGCAGTTCATCAGCGATAATTTGAACCCCTATCCGGCCCGCGCTCATTGGGGCGAGATCCGCTCCGGCGACAGCGCTCCAGTCAACGTTTATCATGAGCCTGATGTGGTTATCTCCCGTTTGGAGCAGCGCGAAGACGCTCCCCTCGTCGTGGAGGTCGCCACGCCGCTCGCCGGTTGGCTGCGTGTCAATCCCTTGTTCCGCGAGGCGCTCCCCCAGGCCCCTGCCGACAAGAGCGAGCAGTGGCGGCTGGATTTGGAGCGGGCTGAGTTGTTGGTCAAGTGTATGCAGCAGCGTAACCACACCCTGGTGCGGCTGGCGCGGCGCTTGGCCGTCTTGCAGCGTGATTTCATCCTGCAAGGCGATGCTTATCTGCAACCGATCACCCGCGCCCAATTGGCTCAAGACCTGGGCGTTCACGAATCCACCATCTCGCGGGCGGTCTCGGATAAAGCGGTACAATTGCCTAACGGCCATATCATCCCCATGTCCAGCTTTTTCGACCGCAGCCGTCAGGTGCGCACTGCTCTCAAAATGCTCATCAGCCAGGAAACCACCGCACTCAATGATAACGACTTGGCGCAACTGCTTTCCAGGCAGGGATATGCCGTGGCGCGGCGCACCGTGGCCAAGTATCGCGCCATGGAGGGCATCTTGCCAGCCCACCTGCGCCAGCGTTTACCTGCCAGGGGGGCGCCATGAGTTTCCCCCAAGCGCGTTCGCTGGCTCCCGCGGCAGGCAAATCTGCCCTGGTGTGGGGCGAATTGCAGGCTCTGCTCGACCTCCTGCCCGAAGCGGCGATGGTGGTGGACCTGCGCACGCAAACGGTGGTTTCGGCCAATTCCAAGGCCATTGAGCTGACAGCTTTTACCCGTTCTGAATTGGTCGGTATGCGCTTGGAGCAGCTTTTCCCTGAGACTCGGCCTGCCCATTGGTCGAAACTGCTGGCGCAAGCGAGCCCCTTCGAGACAGGCTTGGGACGCCACTTGGGGCCGCTCCTGCCGAGCCGGGTGAACGCACATCCGTTGGGCAACCGCTCTGAACGGATGCTGGTGACCGTAGAACCTGTGGCGCTCTATGAGCAACGTCTGGCGGAGGAGAACTACCGCCAGCGATGGTGGCAAGCCGCTTGCTACTTGGCGTTTTCCTTGAGCCAAGCTGACCTCGACGCCGCTTTGAGCCAGGCTTTGCAGGCGGGCCATTTGTTGACCGGCGCTTCCCTCCTGGCAATTTATCAGGCCGATGGTGAGAAGACTTGCCTGCACCGCACTGCTTCCCTGGGCGCTTGTCAGGCCTTTCCTGAGACGCTCGACCCCGCTGATTGGTTTGCTTTGCAGCAACCCATGATTTGGTTGCCGGGCAAACGGGCGGTGGCCAGTTTGCATCGTGCGGCGCGCCTGGCGAATTTACCCTACCTGGCAACCACCACCCTCGGACATGCCAACGCCTCTATCGGTTTGTTGGCAATCTCCGACCCCCAGACGCTTCCACCAGCTTACATGCTGGAAGCCCTCTCGCTGCTGGCCACCACGCTGACGGCTATCATCCAAACACAGGCGCAAGTGAATAACCTGACGCGCCGCAGTGATGAGCAGCGCTGCTTGCTGGCTTATGCCGATGCTGTGAAGGATGCTGTCGGTGAGGCAGTTATATCGGTAGCTGATGACCTCAGCGTTCTGGAGATGAATCCGGCAGCAGAACAGATGTTGGGCTATGCCACCTCGGAGGTGAACGGACGACCGTTGGAGAGCGTTTTGGTGGGGATAGAAGCGCTGCTGTCGGCGTTGACAGAAGCCAGACGGCACACGGTATTGCAAAGCCTGGGGAATGTAACCCTCTACCGGCGCAATGGGCAGGCCTTCCTGGCCCGTTTGCGCCTCCAACCTATGCCCGATGACTTGCGCGGTGCTTTGATCCTCTTCATCGAGGACCTCAGTCCGCAGGAAGCGCTGCGCAGCCGCAGCGAACAGCTCGAACAGCGTGCTTTGTTGGGTGAGCTGAGTGCAGTGTTCGCTCACGAAGTGCGCAATCCCATCAACAATATCAGCACCGGTCTTCAGTTGTTGGCTTTGAACTTGCCTCTCGACTCTTCCTATCAAGACACGCTGGCCCGTCTGCAACAGGATTGCGACCGCCTGGAACACCTGATGAAGTCGGTGTTGACTGCCTCTCGGCCGGTCGAATATCACATGCAGCCGGTAAATGTGCAGCAGTTGATCACTCGTCTTCTCGACCGCTGGCATGCCCGTTTGTTGAGGGCCAACGTCAGGGAGAAATTCGACCTCGAACCAGGCACACCGGATATCCTGGGGGATGAGCGCGCCTTGGAGCAGGTCTTTTCCAACTTGATCAGCAACGCTATCGAGGCCATGAACCAGACCGGCGGAACGCTGACCATCAAAGGCGCGCCGGTCAGAGTGGGGGAGGTAAACCAGGTCGAAGTGAGCGTTTCGGACAGCGGGCCGGGTATTCCCGATGAAGTGCGCGAGCGCTTGTTCGAACCGTTCTTTACCATGAGTAAAACTGGCACAGGGCTGGGGTTGCCCATTGCCAAGCAGATTATCACGGCCCACAAGGGGTCAATTCAAGTCGTCAGCGTGCCGGGCGGCACCTCTTTTCGAGTTTGTTTGCCCGCTGTCGCACGCCTGGAGGAAGCATGAGTGTTACGGTTCTGATCGTGGATGACGAAGAAAATGCCCGCCTCAACATCGGCACCTTTCTCGAAAGCCAGGGCTATGAAGTGATAGGTGCTCCCACCTTGGCTGAGGCGCGCCAACACGTTCAGCGCGGCGATGCCGACATCATCCTGTTGGATGTTCAGCTTCCCGATGGCTACGGCCCGACCTTGCTCGAAGAGCTGGCGCGTCTGCCGGCGCGTCCTCCCGTGATTGTGATTACGGCCTATGGGGATGTGGAAATGGCTGTGGAGGCGATGAAAAGCGGTGCGCACGATTTCCTGCAAAAGCCGATTCAGCTTGCTCAGCTTGGCAAATCGGTGCAGCGCGCCCAAGAGTTGGTGGCCATGCGCCGTGAGCTGGCGCATCTGCGTCAGGCGCAGCATCAGCAACTCGATTTTGTGGTCGGGCAAAGTGCAGTGATGCAAACCTTGCTGGCTCACGCCCGGCGGGCGGCGATCGCCTCGGCTTCGGTGTTGATTACTGGCGAGACGGGTACGGGCAAAGAAGTGCTGGCGCGCGCCATTCACCGCATGGGGCCGCGCGCCAATAAGCCCTTTGTGGCCATCAACTGTGCTGCCATCCAGAGCACCGTCCTCGAATCCGAACTGTTTGGCTACGAAGCAGGCGCTTTCACCGGCGCTGACAAACGCAAACACGGGTTGATGGAGGTGGCCGACGGCGGTATTCTCTTCCTCGACGAGATCGCCTCCATGCCGATGGATATCCAGGCGAAGTTGTTACGCGCTATCGAGGAACGCGCCTTCCGGCGGGTGGGCGGCACCAACCTCATCCATGTAGACGTGCAAATCCTGGCGGCCTCCAACCGCGATTTGCAAACCCTCATCGCCGCCGAGAAATTCCGCGAGGACTTGTATTGGCGGCTAAAAGTGGTCAACCTGCATTTGCCACCCCTGCGTGAGCACAAGGAGGATATCCCTGAACTCGTTGGCCTCTTCATTCGTACCAACAATGCCCGCCTGGGCCTCAATATTGACGACGTCAGCCCCCGCGCCATGCAAGCGCTTTTGGCCCATCATTGGCCTGGCAACGTGCGCGAGCTGCGCAACGTCATCGAACGCGCCATGCTGTTTTGTGATGACCGCTCGATAGATTTGCAACACCTGCCTGCCGAGCTGGTCAATGCCTCCTGAAGCGGGAGGAAGCTAACAGACGGCCTTAGCGGGCGGCTCTATGGGTTTTCCCAGATATAGAACGATTCAAGCACGCAAACTGGCGGTTTTACCTGGCTGACCACGCACACTTGGTACTCGATAAGCGTTCCGTTCAGGGCTGAGATCGGCGCCAGCTTGTAGGAAGTTTGCCCGTTGGTGTTTGTGGGGGGCATGAGATAGGTTATCGTCTGCCCGTCGGGCATGGTCACGTCCAGCACCACGTTCACATTTGCCAAAGGCGTGCGATCGGCCGCAAACACGCCCACGCCGATTTCCTGCGATTGGGTTGAAGCGACGTAGGAGTTGGCTTCCCACACCTGGAGCTTAATCGCTGGCGGTACGGGTGTGGGGGAGGCGGCCTCGATGTCTCGGGGGCAGAACGCATTGAGCTGACAGTAAGTGTAACCAAGCGCTTCAACCTGGATTTTGAACGCCGAGGGTGCGCTGGCAACTTTATGGCGCAGCAGGCACACATTCTCGAAACACTGTCGGCTGATCGTCTGGCTGGTGGCATATTCTTCCATGATGGGCGGGCCCATAGTTTCCAACCCGCCATGCGCCACCACGTAATCCCGAATTTCCCCGCAGATGTTGTAACCCAGCTCGTCCTGCACAGGGTAGAAGTCACAACCGGGCTTGGCTTTCACCAGCGGCCCTGCTTGGATGGCCAGGCCTTCGCTTACCGCCATGAATTGGACTTTGCCGGGGTTGTGGCGCTGCGAAAGCAGGATGACGTTGTCGTAGATTTTCATCACCGTGCTTTCGTCGCGTAAGAAGGCCGGGGTTTGCGGCAGACCGGTTGTCTCCCACCCCACGCGTTCGGCCACGGTGTCGAAAGATTCTTCAGCCGAACGCAGTTCGGCGTCATTGGCAGGGGGCGGCAGGCGACGCGGGCCAGCATCCCGTAGGGCAATTTGTTGCTGGCAAGGTTGGCCGCAATACCATTGCCCATACGGCATGAGGTGGAATTCACCCACGGCGTCGTTTTCGTTGCGATAGAAGCCCAGGTTAGTGAAATACTGCTCGTAGCGCCGTTTCTCAGGATTGTAATACACCTCGGTCAGCGGCGCCCCCGTAATGCCTTGGCCATATTTCTCGTAGAAGGGGGCAATTTCCTCCCAGATGTTGTGCCCATCCACGTACCATTGCGCCAGAGCTGGGTCCTCAGGTTTGGAGACTTCAGGACTGGTTACACCGAATTGCAGCCCTAGCGCTTCGAGTTGGCAGGATTGAATGGCTGGCGCTTGGGGGTCGTGTTTGAGCAGAGCGTTCTCTGTATATTGATACAGAACCCCGTTGCGGATGAATGGCGTTGTGGTTGCGCAGCCCAGAGTGCCAGCTCCTCCCAGGTAGTTGTAGCAGTCTGTCAAGCGCTCATGCATTGGGGTTTGGCACTTGCCCCAGGGGGTCGGTGGTGAAGCCGTACAAGCGTTGAATAGAATCAGTGCGGCCGCGCCTGCAAGATAAATCATCTGGCGCTTCATAGCTTAAAACCTCCCTGGTCCTTCGACCATTCTCGCGGACAGCAATTTTTCATCGTAGGAGCTGCGTTGTCCATGCTGGCCTGTTATCCTATTCAACGTTTTGACGGTGACGATTTGTGAGTAGCTATTATACATCACATAGTGATTGTGGTCTCTTAAAAATAGCTCTGCTGATTGCCCACATCTTTGCATTGCCTGATTCGGGGGGCTGGAAGCCCTGCCTCAGGGCGTGAAAGTCGGATAATAGACTTTATCGGTAATAGGCAAAGGCGTTGTTTTTTGCGTCGAATTTTCACGAATTACTCTAACTTGACAATGTCACATTAAACATTTGTTCTGAAAACGCTATGTTTTTTGTCACTGCGAGCGATAGCGAAGCAGTCTCCCGGTCTGTCGGGAGATTGCTTTGTCGCAAAGAACGCTCCTCGCAATGAAAACTATGCGAAAATGTGACATTGTCAACGTAATTACAAAACCGCTATGCGCCCCGGCAGGCGGCTAACTCGGCGAGTTTACCTTGCCGCGGCGCGCTGGCTGCACAGGCCGCTTTGGCCTCTTTGGCCTCACAGCAAGCGCATCTGCGGCGCTGTATAGGTGAGCGGGTCTAGGGCAAGTTGTTCATCCAGCGTTTCGCGGTCGAGCAGAGGGCTGTCTTGCAGCCAGCGGACATGTCTGAACTTGCAGAACCGCCAGCCAGCCTGCACAGCTTGTGCCAGACGAAGGTCGTGCCGCAGCTTGAAGGCTACGAGATTGGCGCGCCCCCCTGGTAAGACGATCAGGCACTGCTCCGGCGGCAGATCGCTTTGTAGGATAATTTCCCCCAGCACTGCCGAGGCGATGATAAAGAAGCGGTAAGCCATTTGCCCCTGTGGCCTCACCCAGTTCAGTGAGCGTTGATGCGTCACGTCGAAGCCCAGCCGCCGCCCCAGTTCGGCTAATTGTGCGCCCACCAGCGCCAGGTCGGCGCGCCGCGCCATGGGCTGGTCTTCCTGCCGCAGGCGATAGCGGCCATTGTCGTTGGGATCGGCCTCGCCGTAGGACTCGAGGCAAGCGTGAATCAGCTCGCTGGAAGGGGTGAGCAGGCCCGGAAAAATTGCATGAAGCGCCTGCTCTATTTCGGTCAGAGTACAGTCGCCTTTCTCGATCAAATAGTTGACCAGCGCCATCTCGACGCGGTCGGCCAGCGGGGTCAGAGGGGAGTGCGGATCACGCAGCCACCACTGCCCCGAATCGGGGGCTTCCTCTGCCCCGTAGCGCAAGAAGCCACCGCGGTAACTGAGCGCCTCGCGGAGCGCAGCCTGAGCGCGGCTGTAATCTTCGGCAGGTTTAGGTTCGCCGCTTTCGTGTGTCGGCGCAGGCGCGGCGGCCGTGTGCGAGCGAAAAGCATGGCCTTCGACCTGCCCGCTCAGCGCAGCGGCGGTGATGCTCAGGTAATCTGCCGGTTCGCCGCGCTGGCACAGGTAATCGGCTGCAGCGCTTTGACTCAAAGCTGCCAGCGTTTGGCTCTGCACAGGGCGCGGCTCGCCTGCGGCGTTCACCCACAGAATCTGCGCCTGCCCCTGCTCGGCTTTGAGCGCCACACTGTGCAAATCCAGCCCGGCAGCATCGGCGGCGACCAGCGCTGCGCTCAGAAAACCGCTTTCCACCTCGCCGATCATGCCAAACAACGGCGTTCCCGGCTCGGTCTGTGCGGTCAGATGGCTGAGGGCGGCGTACAGGGCCGCTGTATGCCAGGCCCAATCATAACGACGGCGGCGTAACACACTCTTGAAGGGGCCGAGAGCCTCATGTCCCCATAACCAGCCCGACCACAGCGCCGAGAGCGTCCAGAAAGCCTGGTTAGGGCGGGGGAAGGTGGTCAGCACGGCATGAATGTCCAGCGTGGGCAGCGCCGCAGCCAAATCCTTGAGCCGCCCCTCGAAGAGACAAACGCCCCCACTGGCCGGTGGCTGCTCAGGCCAAACGGTCAGCGGCGCAGGCAAAGCGGCCGAGAGCCACAGTTCGATGCCGTGTTCTAGCGCCAGCCAGACGTTGTTCTCGCGAAAGCGCGGCGGTGTGGAAAGTTGGCGCGGCCGTTCGCGCCCGGCGGGATACGGCCAGAGCGTGTTGGCCTGGTCGCAAGCGGTCAGTATCAGAGCTTGCAGGCAGCGCCGGCGGGTCGGTGTGAGAGAGACCCCATCGAGCTTGTTGATCAGCGTGAACAAGGCGTAAACAGCGCGGGGCAGGTACATCTCCAGCGCTTCTTCGGCGTGTACCCGGTCGGGGTCGTTCAATGGCGCCACGCGTTCCAGGGCGCGAGCGCGGTGCAAACTGTTCGCGGCGAAGGCGGCTGCGCGTTCGGCATCGCCTGGCGTGATCGGATGTTCGCCCGCCGTTGTATCGCCGCAGCGAGGGCATTTGTAGATGCAGGCCAGCGGCGCAGCGGCCTGTTTTTCCCAGATGAAAGCCTCGGCAAAGACCGTTTGCCCACAACGGTTGCATTCGGTTCGATACAACCCCTGCAGGTGGGGTTCGAGGCGTTCACCGCCAGGGCGCGCCTCGCCCTTGTAAGCGGCGGCAAGTTCGGCCAGGGCGGCGCGCCACTCGCTCTCATCCGGCGCCCCAGCCGCCATCTCGATCAGGAAGCGGGCCACCGGATTGTGAGCGGCCACCAAGACACGGTAACCGGCGCGCGCTGCTTCCAGGCTCACACGCGGCGCAGCCCCGAACGGATCGAGCACCCATGCCCCAGGCGCAACCCGTTCTCTCAGCCAGCCGCTGGCCACCCCCTCACCCACCCAGGGAAGATAACGCCCTAGCGGAAACGGAGGCGGCGGCAATTTGCCGGCAAGGTATGGCAATGCACCTGTCACGAGATTTGCCTCAACCTACAGTATAATGGGCTGGACTTTTGGATCAGGTCACGACCCTGGTTGCCAGGCGGTTTTTCCTGAGAGCGGGCATCACTGCCAACGTCAATAGTATTTTGCCCGAATTTAGCTTGTGTTGCAAGGGGCAGCTTGAATCTCGCATGACGCGACGTCTCATCCCCGCTTTGTTGCTTGGCTTTCTCGTCCTGGTTGCCCTGGCGCTGGTGAGCGACTTGCGCCAAGTGAGCGCCCGCGTGTGGACTTTCGATTGGGCGCTATATCCGTTTGTGCTGGCGTTGACGTTGTTCAATTACACCTTGCGCTTTGTCAAGTGGCATTTTTATCTGCAGCAAATCGGTGTGCGCGGTATGTCGCTGAAAGAAAGCGCTCGTCTGTTTGTGGGCGGCTTTCCTCTGGCGGTGACTCCCGGTAAGGTGGGCGAGGCCCTTAAAGGGGTCTGGATTCAGCAAAGAAGCGGCATCCCTGCAGCGAGGGGCATCTCGGTTGTGGTGGCTGAGCGCATCAGCGACGGCCTGGCTGTGTTGGGGTTGTCGAGTATGGGAGTGATTGCCTACCCGCGTTACTGGCCTGCCTTTGCTGCTGTCCTGGCTGTGTTGCTTGGCGTGGTGGTTGTCTCGCAAGTGCGGCCTTTGGCCGAGGCTGTGCTGAATTGGAGCGAGCGTGCGCCGGTGGTGAAACGAGTTTCGCCTCCGCTGCGCCAGTTCTACGAGGGGAGTTTCGCCGTGTTTCAACCGCGTGCCACACTGACGGCAGTGGGGCTGGGGATGGTCTCGTGGCTGGGCGAGGGGATGGGACTATACTTGATCTTGTTGGGACTGGATGTTCCTCCTGGTTGGAAATCTCTCTCGGTTGCTGTTTTTGCTCTCTCGTTTTCGATTGTCTTGGGGGCGGCCTCCACTCTACCGGGCGGGATCGGCGCTTCGGAGGCTTCTATCGCTGCCATGCTGGCGCTATTGCTGCAACTCAATGCCAGCACGGCGGCCGCCGCCACTCTACTGATCCGCTTTGCTACTCTGTGGTTCGGGGTGAGCATTGGGTTGGCGGTGTGGGCTGTCTCGCCAGACTTGCTGGGCTTCAAGGAGCTGTCGAAAACCGATGACTGACCTCATTACCGCCGATTTTCACTGTCACACCGTTGCCTCCAAAGATTCGCTGACCCCGCCCGCGGCGCTCATTGCTGCCTGCCGCCGAAGAGGAATTGATCGGCTGGCGATCACCGACCACAACACCATTGCCGGGGCGCAGCAGGCCAAGGCCATGGCCCCCGAGCTGGTGATCGTAGGCGAGGAGATTATGACAACGGCGGGCGAACTCTTGGCGTTTTTTGTGCGCCAGGAAGTTCCCAAAGGCTTGCCGCCGCAGGAGGCGATTGCCCGCCTGCGCGAACAGGATGCTTTCGTGGCTGTCTCGCACCCTTTCGATGTTATGCGCGACGGCGGCTGGAAGCTCCCTGCTCTGTTGGAGATCGTCCCGCTGGTGGATGCCATCGAGACGTTCAACGCCCGCTGTCTGCAGGCCAATTTCAACCGCCGCGCGGAGGCCTTTGCTCGCCAGCACGGCTTGGCCGGCCTGGCCGGTTCCGATGCCCATGCCGTCGCCGAAATTGGCGCTGCTATGCTGCGCCTGCCAGCCTTCGATGATGCGGCTGGTCTCAAGGCGGCTCTGCGTCATGCTGAGCGGCGCGGCCACCGCTCGCCCTGGTGGGTGCATTTCTATTCGATGTATGCGCGCTGGTACAAGCGGACCCAATCGGTTTGAATGCAAGCGGTTTTTGTTCAGACCAGAGGGTATCTCGATGGCACAAAAAAGTCAGAACTGCGAGTATAATTAGCGCTGTTGTGGGGCTGTGGCGGAACAGGCAGACGCAGGGGACTTAAAATCCTCCGGTGCGGGAGCACCTTGTGGGTTCGATTCCCACCGGCCCCACCAAAATCCCGCCTCCAGGCGGGGTTTTGGTTACCGCAGGCGTCACCTGCTGACGCCGAGAGAGGGGCGTGTGCTGGGTGGGCTTTTTGCCTGCTCCGATGGGCTGGAAAGGCCGCCCGATGCTGATGATCCCCATGGGCGATAAACGGTGCGACGCGCTCGCCGAGCGCGTCGCACTTTTGGATTGGGGGTACAGGGGGGTGCGTCCCTAGGGCTTGGCTTCCACGCCACAACATAGCACCAATTCTTTGGCCGCGCGCACATCGTCGGTGCGCCCAATGGGTGTGGTGTGAGGGGCCGATTTGAGCAGTTCCGCGTTGGTGTGAGCTTCTTCGGCGATTTTGAGCATGGCTTCGGCGAAAGCATCAAGCGTCTGTTTGCTTTCCGTCTCGGTTGGCTCGATCATCAACGCTTCGTGAACGATGAGCGGGAAGTAGTTGGTGGGGGGATGGAATTTGTAATCCATCAGCCGTTTGGCAATGTCGAGGGCACGCACACCGGGAGCGTCTTCCCACTGGCCTTCAAGCACGAATTCGTGCATGCAGGTGCGGTCGTAGGGGAGATGGTATACCCCTTTGAGCAGCGCCAGCAGGTAGTTGGCGTTCAACACCGCTGTCTCAGAGACCTGGCGCAAGCCTTGTGGGCCGTGCATCAGGATATAGGTGAAGGCACGCACCATCATGGCGAAGTGGCCGTTGAAGGCTTTGACCCGCCCAATCGTCTTTTCGGGGGTGACGAAACCGTATAGGGGCGCCTCGCCTTCCTCGCCTGCTTCGATGATGGCCACCACAGGCGTCGGCAGGAAAGCCACCAGCCGCGCCGAGACGCCCACCGGCCCAGAGCCGGGGCCGCCGCCGCCATGCGGGGTGGAAAAAGTCTTGTGCAGGTTGTAGTGCAGCACGTCGAAGCCCAAATCGCCGGGGCGAACGATGCCTAACAAGGCGTTCAAGTTGGCGCCGTCGCCGTAGACCAAGCCGCCCGCTTCATGCACCAAGCGGATGACCTCTTCTACATGCTCGTCGAACAAGCCCAGCGTGTTGGGGTTGGTCAGCATCAGCCCTGCCAGGGTGTCGTCGCATTCGGCTTTTAGGGCCTCCAGGTCTACATTGCCGCGGCTGTCAGATTTTATCTCGACCACGCGTAAGCCGCTCATGGCCGACGTGGCCGGGTTGGTGCCATGGGCTGAGTCGGGGATGAGAATTTTCGTGCGCTGCGTGTCGCCGCGGGATTTGTGGTAGGCGTTGATTATCAGCACGCCGGTCAGCTCGCCGTGGGCGCCGGCAGCCGGTTGCAGGGTGACTCCGGCGAAGCCGCCGATCTCTTTCAGCCATTCTTGCAGCGTGAACATCAGCGCCAGCGCCCCCTGCACGGTTTCGATGGGCTGCAAGGGATGCAAGCTGGCAAACCCCGGCAGACGAGCGACCTCCTCGTTGACCTTGGGGTTGTATTTCATCGTGCAGGATCCCAAGGGGTAGAAGCCGGTGTCAATGCTGTGATTGAGCTGTGAGAGGCGGGTGTAGTGGCGAATCACGTCAATTTCTGACAGCTCGGGGAGCGGCAGCTCCTGGCGGGTGAGGTTGGCCGGCAGTTCCGCTCGGGGGACGTCCGGCTCAGGGTAGCGGACTCCCTGGCGGCCGGGGACAGATAAATCACACAGTTGCGGTTCAACCATGGGCCACCTCCGTGAGCACTTCGGCCAGCAGCTCTATCTCATCGCGGCTGTTCATCTCGGTGACGGCGATGAGCATGGTGTTTTTCAGTTGGGGGTAATCTTGTTGCACGTCGTAGCCGCCCAGGATGCCGTGCTCGAGGAGGTGATCGTTGATCTCGGCAACCGGCCGCGGGCACGCCAGCGCAAACTCATTGAAGAAGGGGGCGGAGTCAATCAGCCGATACCCTTTGATGCGGGCGAGGAGATCGGCGGTGTAGTGGGCTTTGTGATAGTTCAATTCGGCTACCTGACGCAGGCCGTTCTTGCCCAACAGGCTCAGGTAAATGGCTGAGGCCAGCGCCATCAGGGCGACGTTGGTGCAGATGTTGGAGGTGGCTTTCTCGCGGCGGATGTGCTGCTCGCGGGCGGTGAGGGTGAGGGTGTAGGCGCGTTTGCCGTCGCGCAAATCTACGGTTTCGCCCACCAGGCGGCCAGCCATCTTGCGCACATATTCCTGGCGGGTGGCAAAGATGCCCAGATAGGGGCCGCCGTAGGAGAGCGGCAGGCCTAGCGATTGCCCCTCGCCGGTGACGATGTCGGCGCCCATCTCGCCGGGCGTTTTGAGCAGGCCAAGCGCTAGTGGGTTGACGGCAATGGCCAACAAGGCGCCTGCAGCGTGGACGGCCTCGGCCAGGGGGGTGTAGTCGAAGATGCGCCCGAAGAAATCGGGATATTGCACCACCACCAGTGCGGTTTCGGCGTCGAGCAGGGGCAGCAGGGCCTGGGGACCTTCCAGCGGGTCCGCTGAGGGGTCGTCGCCCAGCAGGGTGATTGGCGCGCCGGCGGTGTAGGTGCGCACCGTCTGGCGGTATTGGGGGTGAACTGCGGGCGAAAGCACCACTTTGTTGCGCTTGCCGCGGAAATGAGCGTAGGCCATGTTGACCGCCTCGGCCACGGCGGTGGCGCCGTCGTAGTGCGAAGCGTTGGACACTTCCATGCCGGTCAGTGCGGTAATGAGGCTTTGATATTCGAAGATGGCCTGGAGTGTGCCTTGCGAGATTTCGGGCTGGTAGGGGGTGTAGGCGGTATAGAATTCGCCGCGCCGCAAGAGCGCATCTACTGCGGCGGGGGAGTAGTGGTGATAGGCCCCCGCGCCAAGAAAACAGGCCAGGTTGCGCACCGTCTCGTTGGCGTCGGCGATGCTTTGCAATTCGGCCATGGCTTCCATCTCGGTCAGGGCCGGGGGCAAGTCCAGTTCAGGGAAGCGGTGGGCGGCGGGTACATCGTGGAACAGGTCTTCCACCTGCTTCACGCCGATTTTGGCCAGCATGGCTTCCCGTTCGGCCTCGGTATGGGGGATGAACATGGGGTCTCCTTGTTCGGTAAGTGGTTATGCCGCTTTCGGCCTAATGTTCGCTGATAGCTTTTTCGTATGCGGCGGCGTCCATCAGCTCGTCGAGTTCGGCCTGCTCGGCAATTTCGATCTGCACCATCCAGGCTGCGCCATAGGGATCGCTGTTGATCACTTCGGGCGTGGAGGGCAAATCCTCATTGACGGCAATCACCTTGCCGCTGGCAGGGGTGTACACGTCAACGGCGGCCTTGACCGACTCCACGGCTGCAATGGCGTCGCCTTTTTGGATGGTGTCGCCCACTGCAACGGTGATTTCCACAAAGACGACATCAGAGAGTTGACTTTGGGCGAAGTCGGTGATGCCAATTTTGCCGTCTGGGCTTAGCCATTCGTCGCTTTTGGTGTATTTGAGGTTAGCAGGGATATTCATAGGTTTGTCTCCTTTGGAATGAGTTTGAAAAACGACAGAGGCGCACCGTAAGATGATGTGCGCCTCTGTGAAGGACCTGAGAGATTCACGCCATGCGGCGTTTGCCCCGTCGGTGTCGGCCGGTGAAGCCGCAACTTTCCAGAGTTTGGGAGAAGCGGGTCCTTTTACCTGAGAGTTTCGCCTGGTTGTGCGCTCAACCGGCTTGCCCCTTCGGTGCTGGTTTCGCCGGGAACGAAACGCAGTCTCTCCCCGACTTCTGTTGAATTGTGGCCCAGGTTCTATGGGCGTCGAAACAAGCAGTTAGCAGGTTGCCTACGGCTGGGAGGGTTGATACGGCGGCTGCATGGCCCCAGCGTTGATCTGGCTGAAGTAGGCTTTGACGGTGGCGTCATTGTAGAAGACCAGCGCCAGGATGCCCACCACCACGGAAATGACGTTGCCGACCAGGATGCAACAAATCTCCATGATGGCAATCGCTTGCGAGGGTTGCACCGGTTGGGGCGGGTTAGACATCAGCTTGGCGCCATAGAGAATCTCGAAAATGCCCAAGACACCCGGTAGAATGGTGAACGGCGCGCACAACAGGCCAATGCCTAGGGTGCTAAACACAATGGCCAACGTCGCGCCCAGTGCGTACATGATGTTGAGAGCACCGTTGACCAGAGTCATCACGGCTATCGCTGTTACCATTCCAGGCTTTTGCATCCCTGGCTCTGGCAGTGGGGTAACGGGGGGAGGATAGGCGCTCATGGTGAGAAGCTCCTTTTAGTAGTAACCATTCATGACACTATCCAGCAGGGGAATGCTGGCGCCAAACGCCAAGACGGCGATCACGGCGGCAATGACCAAACAGAGCGACAATACCAGCAGACCTACGCCGATGTAGCCCATGATCAACCCGGCAGTGGCCATGCCCCCGCCAGCCGCACCGCTTTGCCGGATTTGGCTTTTGGCGGCATGTCCGGTAATGACGGCCACAATCCAACCAACCGGCGGAACGCAGGCCAGGATAGCGGAACAGATACCGCTGATGCCTGCCGTAACCGCTGCGAGAGCCGTGCCCAGGGTGAAATTGAAGCACAGTGTGACAAAGAACAAGACCCAACTGACGATGCCTGAAACCATGCTGACCACCGCCAGGCTATTCTTGGGCGGCGCTGCAGGGGGAACATATTCTCCGTATGTCATGAGTTTTCCCTTTCTCGAAAAGAATACTGCCCCCCTGCTCATCAATCTGATGGTGCGGGGTCAGTGCCTTGATTTACAGCCAGTGCTGTCCTTTCATGAAATCGGTCAGCCAGGGAATGGTGACGTATTCGCCCTGGTAGGCTTTCACGGCGAAGTAAATTGTGCCAACCAGTGCCAACGGCGAGAGACACAAACCGATGGCCACCGCGCTCAGGATGATCCACACCACCGTCCAGCCCAGTGCCTGGATGGCGTGATAGCGCATGAAGGGACGATTTTTCTTGTCTTCCATGACCAGGATGAGGATGGGGAAGAGCGGATTGAGCAGGTAGGCCAGCAAGCCCCATAGCTTGTCATCGGGGGTGATGTCAGCGGTTGGGTTGAATTGGTCAGACATTGGGTTCCTCCGTAAATTGGAATTGTCTATGGCGATTCCGGCAAGCAGAAGCCGATTGACACGTGAGCATTGTACAACAGAAGTGGTATAACGTGCAAGTCAATTTTATCGCCAAAAGTGACATTTGGCGATGCGTTTTTCAGTCGGTTGACAAACTCAAGTGACCTTGGGCATTGACTTCCAGGCGCAGGGTGCGCAAAGGCTGGTTGGCTGGCCCCTGGCGCACCTGCCCCTCCAGGTCGAAGCGTGAGCCGTGACAGGGACAGGCGAAACCGTTGGCTTGCAGCTCCACGGTACAACCCAGGTGAGTGCAAACCAGACTGAGGGCGCGGAATTCGTTGCCTTTGCGAAACAACACGGCGCGCGCGTGGGGCAGTAAGGTGACCGAATCCGGCGGGTAGGTCTCCGGCGGCCCCAGGTCGAAGCGGCTCGGCGGGGTAGGTTCGCTCTGATACCCCAGAAAGCGCGCCAGGCCAATGAGACCGAGCGCCCCACTCAGGGCCAGCAGCCCTTTCCAGACCAGGGCGAGAAAATCCCTGCGGCTAAGTTTCGCCGGGGTTGATCGGTGGAAAGAGGACTTAGGGTTCATCGTTCAAGGTTGTGCTGGCGATGGAAGCAGCGCCAGCAGGGTCAGGCCGAGAATGGCAAGCATGATGAACGCCACGAGGATTTGCGCCAGGCGATTGCCGCGCGGCCACCAGCGACCCAACTCGGCTGGTTGGGCGTTGGGCAACAGATAGGGGATCAGTGCCAGCAGGGTCAGGATGCCCAGCGGTATGGCAACGCCAAACAGGAAGGCATCACCCCATTTGAGCAATTGCTGAACCCACAGGAAGAACCACGGGGCGCGGGCGTCAAGGGAGAGGCTGGCGGTGTCGCTCATGGGTGGGGCGAGTGGTGCAGGGAAGATGGCGGCCAGCGCCAGCAGGCCGGCGCCGGTCAGCAAGGCGGCCAGCGCTTCACGCCGCACCAGCTCGAAACGGGTGATGCGCTCGGCATCGGGGCGCAATTGCGGCGGCGGCACGGCAATGCCGCCGTCGCGCCGCACGCGGAACAGGTGCCAGACGCCAATTGCAACCATCAAGATAGTCAACCCAAAGACGTGCCAGGCATAAAAGCGAACCAGGGTGGCTGCCCCCGGCTGGTTGCTGCCCATCAGGGCGCGGTAAAGCGCTGGCCCAAACCCAGGAATGGTCTTGACAAGATTGGTGCCAGCCACCAGCGCCCAGCGGATGCCCTCGTCCCAGCGCAGGACATAGCCGCTGAAATCTAGCAACAAGCATAGCACAAAGAGCGCCAATCCCAGCAGGTAATTGAAGCGGCGGTGTTGCCCATACGCTCCGGTGAAGACCACCCTGAGGAAATGCAAAGCCGCCGTCAGCACCAATAATTGTGCGGCCCAGTAGTGCAGATTGCGCACCAAAGCGCCATACGGCACCAGAAAGGTGATGGTTTGCACTGATTTGGCTGCCTCGCCCGGCGTCGGTACGTAGTAGAACATCTCCAGGATGCCGGTGATGATCACAACCAGAACGAGGCCCACGGCAATCCCCCCTGCCCCCAGCGTATAGCGCAGGCGTGCTTGAGACGCGGGGATGCTCGGCGGATGAAGATGGTGAAAGAAGGAAGGGCGCATATCGAAATCCGATTATATCTCAGCTTTACACAGCCTTTACCAGCACTTAACGGCTTGTTAACCCGCTCTATCCATATCACGAGTATCCTTTACGTGGCTGAGAAGGCACAGCCAGAAGATACTTTCTGATAAGGAGTGTCTTGAATGTTTACCACCATCTATCCGTTGAACCCGTGGGATCAACTGCAACAGCCGATACACTCTGCCAACCTCCCAGCCAGTTATCTGTTGCTCTTGGCCGCCCTCGACAAAGGCTGGCAGGTGACCGGCCCGGTCGTTCTCAATCGTTCGCCCCGCGAGGGTGAAGCCTGTCAGTTTGCCTTCACACTCCTGAAAAACGCTCACCAGACCTATGTGCAACACCTGATCATTCCATGCTGCAAAGAAGTCGAAACGTTTATTCGCCAGGAGGGGTTGGAAGTTGTTGCCGAGTGTTGCATTCTGTAAATGACTTCTCGCTTGGGGCATTGAATTGACGGGTTTGCGTGCGCTCGATTTTGCCAATCTGCCTGAAAGAGATGACACTGCACGGTTTATCTCGAAACCTGATATTGGGAATTGACCCACTGCCCGGTGCAATCCGCAGAACCCTTAGCAGCGGCTGGAAGCCTCACTATGTCTTTTGTCTCGCGTATTTTACGCCCTTCGAAACTCTACTCTCTCAATACCAAGTTGCTGCTTCCCATCGTTGGGCTGATGCTGGTCTCGTTGCTCGCCAGCTCACTGGCGTTTGGGGTAGGCACTTTGCTTACCCGTGACCAGTTGCTCAACCGGCAAATCGAGCAAGATCAAAGTCAGATCAGCCAGGCGCTAGCAGGGCGGGTGGAGGTAGTGCGCAGCGCTGCCGCTATCCTGGCGGCGGATCCGGACCTGGTGGAAGCGCTTCAGGCTAAAACTGAAGCCAACCTGGCAGTGGTTGACAGGCGAGCGGTGTTAGTGCGCACCCGTTTCCAGTTAGACCTCATCCAGGTTTACAGCGCCTCGGGTGAACCTTGGGTCAACCTGGTGCTGGCTGAATTATATCGTGTCAGCTCTCTGCTCGACAAAATCTCGGCCAATAGCACGGCGGTGGTGGCGGTTGATGGAAATCTGCTTTTGCTTTCGTGGAGTTCGACGCCCAACGGGGGGGTGGTCATTACCGGCATTGACCTGGGAAGTGAGTTAGCGCGCCTGGCTTCGGACCAGAGGTTGATTGCCGATTTGTTTATCCGCTACGAGGGGGTCGAGGAAAGCAGTTTGGTTGGCGAGGGGGCAGTTGATGAGAAAGCTACGATCAGCCGGCAGCAGTTGATCCCCTTGGGGGATTCGACTGTAACCCTGGTGGTGCGTCGGCGCACGGCTGAGATTACCCAGGTGACGCAGACCGGCTTATGGGTGATGATCGCTAGTTTGTTGTTGACCACCGGATTATTGATCGCACTCGCCAGCCGGATCACGCCCGCTATGACTGAGCCTATCTCCCGCCTGGCGCAGGCCGCCCAAACGGTCGCTATTCACCATCAATTCGATGTTCAACCTATCCAGCCAAGTCGGTTTCTGCTGGGAATTGGCCGTGATGATGAAATCGGACAGCTCGACGCTGCCTTCAGAAGTATGCTGGTCGAACTGCGTGACCTGACGCAGAGCCTGGAGCAAAAAGTTGCTGAGCGTACCTTGCAACTGGCGGCAGCTTCTGCTGTGGCGCGCACAGCCAATTCCAGCCTGGAAATAGAAACCGTCCTGCAAACCACCGTTGACACAGTTTGCCAGCAGTTCGGTTTTTACTTTGCCGGGGTTTTTATTGTCGAGCCAGATAAATCCTGCGCTGTGCTGCGCGCCGCCACAGGCCAGGTGGGAAGCCTTTTCGACGGCAATACTTACCTGTCGCTGCCGCTCAGCCAGGTTTCACATATTACCCAGGCCATTCAAACCGCCCAACCGGTCGTCAGCCAGGATATCAGCCAGTCCAAAACTTATCTGCCTCATCCGATGCTGCCCGATACGCGCGCAGAAGCGGTTTTTCCGTTGCGCCATGCCGATAACATCATTGGTGCGCTCGATATCCAGGCTTCTGTGCGCGATGCTTTCTCGACCGATTTGCTGGATACCTTTGCCACCCTTTCGGCGCAGGTGGCAGTAGCCATCCAAAATGCACAATTGTTTCGCCAACAGCGTGAGATTGCCAGCCGTCTGACCGAGATTGACCATTTGAAATCTCAATTCCTGGCCACGGTGACCCATGAACTGCGCACCCCGCTCAATGCCATTCTCGGCTTTTCCAGGATCATCATCCGCGGCATGGACGGCCCCCTGACGGAAGCCCAGGAGCGCGATTTGACGGCTATCTATGAGAGTGGGCAGCATTTGTTGAGCCTGATTGATGATATCCTGGATTTCTCGCGCATCGAAGCCGGTCAGATGTCGCTCGATATTCAGCCCGTTGACTTGCGCCGCGAGATTATTGGGCTGACGGCGCAGGTTGAAGAGTGGATCGGCGACAAACCCATCCGGCTGGAACTCGATCTACCTGCACAGATGCCGCCTGTCGAAGGTGACCCAGACCGCTTGCGTCAGGTGTTGCGCCATTTGCTCTCGAATGCGGTTAAGTTCACCCACGCTGGCAGCGTTTCTGTCTCGGCTGTATACAACCCCCAATGGGTGGTCATCAATATCAAAGACACGGGCATTGGTATCGCTGAAAAGGATATGGACAAACTCTTCCGTCCATTCTCCCAGGTAGATGGTTCGTCGAGCCGCAGCTACCATGGTGTCGGCTTGGGTTTGAGCATTGCCCGCTATCTTGTCGAATTGCATGGCGGCAAGATATGGGCTGAAAGTGTGCATGACGCCGGTACGACGTTCTCGTTCGTTTTGCCAATCAAACAGACCAGCAAAGAGAAGACATTACAATAACCGGAGGTGACCCATGAAATCGAAATCTCGGATTGTGATTTTGGCATTGTTTTCTTTGATATTGGGGGCTTGCCGGCGTCAACCGCTTGCCACGCAGCCACCCACGGTAACGCCGTTGATGGGTAAGCTTACCTTTGCCGGCAGCACGACGTTGCAGCCGCTGGTGGCTAAGATCGGTGATGCTTTTCAAAAGGCGAACCCCCAGGTGACGCTGGATATTGCCGCTGGAGGGTCTGTGGTGGGCATCCAGGCGGTTCACGATGGCAGTGTGGATATTGGCATGGCCTCGCGGGCGTTGACTGAGGCCGAGGCGGAGGGGATTACCCAGTATCAGATTGCCACGGATGTGATAGCGATTGTCGTGCATCCCGATAACCCCGTGCAAAACCTGACCTTGGAGCAGCTGAGGGGTATCTACATGGGAGATATTACCAATTGGCAGGAGGTAGGTGGCCCCGACCAGCCCATTGTCCCCGTGGCGCGTGAGAAAAGCTCGGGGACGCGCGGCGCTTTCGACGAGCTGGTCCTCGAGAAACAAGAGCCAGCCGCGGCCAACCTGCGCACGGCAGTCACCGCTGGCGATGTGGCTGCGCTGGTTAGCAAGGATGCCTCGGCCATTGGCTATTTGGGCTTTGGCAACATGGAACCTTCGGTCAAAGCCATTCAAATCAACGGTGTGGCGCCTTCTGAGGCGGCTGCTGCCCAGAAAACCTACCCTCTCACCCGCCCACTGATTTTGCTCACCGGCCCGCTCTCGCAACCCCTGGCCAATGAATTCATCGCCTTCGCTCTCAGTGCTGAGGGGCAAAAACTGGTCGAAGAGTTTGGTTGGGTGCCTGTCAAATAGCCTGTCCAGGCTTGCACGGCCCTGAGCGAGGGCTTTGCGAAGATATGTCAATTTGCTTTTCGTAGCGCCGGACTTTGGCCGGGGTCGCCGACCACAGTTCGGCGCTACGGCTTTCCCGATCCAGGTTACGCCGAGCACAGGCTGGCGCTACAGCTTAGCGACGCAGAAAGGGTTGTTGGCCTTTGTGGTTCTTTGGCTGATTGGGGTCAACAGCTTGGTTGGGGGGATTGACCTCGGAGGTAGCAACGCCCTTTGCGCCAGGGCAAGAGCGGCTGTCGGGTTACAGCCCCGTTTGGGCTAATTCGTCGTCGGAGATATCCAGTTCTTTCATCTCGCCGGTGACGACAAAAACGATGCGCTCACAGATATTGGTGACGCGGTCGGCCATGCGTTCGAGATTGTGGGCGGCCCACATCAGGTGGCTGGCTTGATCAATCATGGCCGGGTTGGCAATCATCTTTTGGACGAGGTCGAAGTAGATGCGGTTGTAGAGAGCATCTATCTGGTCGTCTTCCGCAGGGATGAGACGGGCCGTTTCGGCATCGCGGTCAACGAAGGCGGTGAGAGCGCGATGCAACATGTCTAGCCCTTTTTCGGCCATGCTTTGCAGGTCGTGGGTGGGCATGATGAGCGGCTCGTCCCCCAAGAGGAGATTGATGCGGCAGATGCCCTTGGCGTAGTCGCCGATGCGTTCTAGCTCGGTGTTGATCTCGATGATGGCGGCCAGCAAACGCAGGTCGCGCGCCATAGGTTGTTGAGTGGCGATCAGGGTGAGGGCTTCAGCCTCGATCTCGTAACGCTGTTGATTGATGCGCTGGTCGTCAGCGTAGACGCGGCGCGCCACGGCGTGATCGCGGCGCTGGAGGGCTTCCACAGAGGCGAGGATGGCTTGCTCGACCAGGCTGCCCAATACCAGCAGTTGATTGAGCAGGCCCTGTAATTGTCGGTCGAAGGTTTCGCGGGGTGTGATGAGCGGCATGTTCCAACTCGAATGAGAGGGTTAGGGGGCCTCATTTTACATCCAATCCCCCCCACTGGCAAACGCGGCGTTACGGATTGGGATGATGCCGGGTGGATTCTGGCTGTAAAGACCCGGCATTGGGCCGGGCCTGTGCCATGTAGTAGGCTCAAGAGCCTGCGGCTAGTCTGGCGACGATCGGTAAGGGGGTGTTGCGGCTTTGGGTCAGTTCTTACTCGCCAGGCTCCAATTCTTGAGCGCAGACATGGCCGGGTAAGCGGTCAAATCGAGTTGTAGGGGAGTGACAGAGACGTAACCTTCGACCAATGCGCCGATGTCGGTGCCGTCTTCGGGGATACCGGTGGGGGCATCGCCGCCGATCCAGTAGTAGGGGCGGCCGCGCGGGTCTACCCGCCGGTCGAGGCGATCTCGGTAGAGGCGTAACCCCTGGCGGGTGACGCGCACTCCTTTGATTTGTTCTTCCGCCAACAGGGGGATATTCACGTTGAGCAGGATGCCCATCGGGAAGTTGTGCCAGTCTATTTGCTGGGCAATCCTGAGCGCCCATTGCGCCGCCGGTTCGTAATCAGATACCAACAGTCCATTCTCCACTGAGCCTAGCGAGACGGCCATCCCCGGTGTATCCCAGATGACGGCTTCCATGGCCGCCGTCACGGTTCCGGAATAGGTGACGTCGTGGCCGAGATTGGGCATGGGATTGATCCCTGAGACCACCAGGTCAAACTTCTTGTCGAAAAAGCCCAGTAGCGCCAAGGCGACGCAATCGGAGGGGGCGCCATCGCTGGCAAAAGCGGTGATGTTGTCGGTCAATTTCACTTCTTTCACCCGCAGGGGGCGGTCAATCGTCTTGACGTGCCCGCCGCCTGACCAGTTGCGGTCGGGAGCGAGAATCTTTACCGTGCCCAGCTTTTGCATGGCGAGGGCCAACGCCAGAAGTCCCGGCGCAGTAACGCCGTCGTCGTTGGTGACCAGAATGTTCATGGTTGTCCTTTGCGTGAGCGGGTTTGATAGTAATCGGCTACAAAGGTGCCGCACAAGGCAACGAAAAGTAAGATAAGCATGATATTTTCCATAGGCTGAATGTATCATGGGTAGATTATGGTTTGCATAAGAGGCGTTTAATGGGCAGTAAAGGTTACGTAAACGAGCGGTTAACGGCAGCGGGATGATGGCCGCGCAGGGGACTGAGCCGGGCTTGGCTGAGAAGTTTGACAAATCCAGTACTTTCTCTTGGCACCCGGCGTGAAGCGCGACGCCAGCTGGAAGCCGGCGAAGCACCTCTCTCCGGCGGGGGAACAATCTGGCGCAGCCGCCGTGGGTCCCCCAACTCAGCGCATGGAAGTCGGCTGGAAGCTGACTCCAAGCGCCAGCAGCCAGGCTCTGCCTGGTCAAACCGACCAAAGGTTGGTGGTACGACGGTTGATCGTCGCATCCTCGCGCTTGGCTGGGGACAGACAGGCGAGCGTCTTAGCAGCAGTGGGCCGCCTGCTAGGTGAAACGAGATGCCGAGGAAGGTTGGGCCGCGGGGGTTATGGGTTGAAGGGGGATGTTTAGGCAATGGGGACGGAGAAATAGAAAGTGCTGCCTTCACCAGGACGGCTTTCGGCCCAGATGCGCCCGTTGTGGGCCTCCACCAGGTGGCGGGCAATGGCCAGCCCCAGGCCGGTGCCGCTGCTGGCGCGCGAACGGTCGGCTTTGTAGAAACGCTCAAAGATGCGCGGCAGGTCTTCGGGTGAGATACCGATACCGTTGTCCTTGACGTAGAAGACGATCATGCTGTTGTCTTGCCGGGCGCCGATTTCGATTTTGCCACCGGCAGGGGTGAATTTGATGGCATTGTGCAGCAGGTTGACGGCCACTTGCTGAAGACGGACGCCATCGGCCAGGACGAGGGGCAGCGTCTCGTCGCAGGCAACCTGCAGGGTCAGGCCGGCGCGCTCGGCTTGCAGACGCAAGCGCTCATACGCCCTTTGGGCGATGTCGAGCGGGGGCGTCGGCTTTAGTTCGAGGGGGACGCGTCCCGATTCGATGCGCGAGAGTTCGAGCAGTTCGGCGGTCATCAGGCTCAATGCGTCTACTTCGGTTTCGATCTGTTGCAGGAAACGCCGTGCGGCTGGCGGGTCTTCCAAAGCGCCTTCTTGCAGCGTTTCGGTCAGCGCTTTGAGAGCTGCCAAGGGGGTGCGCAACTCGTGGGAGATGTTGCTGATGAAGTCGCGGCGGACGGTTTCGAGCTGACGCTGGCGGGTCAGGTTTTGGAAGAGCAGCAAGGTGCTGCCGGGTAAGGCGTCGCCTAAGGGGGCGGCTGTTCCTTGCAGGTACAGCCGCTTCAGGCCGATTTCCAGCGTGGCCGATTGGGGCTTGTTGGTGGCGCGGCAAAGTTGCCACATCTCAACCGGTTGGTGATGGCGCAGGACTTCCACCAGCGAGCGCCCGCAGGCTTGAGCGGTGGTGACGTTGAACATCTCCTCGGCGGCGGGGTTGATCAGTTGGACAAAGCCAGCTTCATCCACAATCAATACGCCGTCGGTCATCTTTTGTAAGACAGCGGATAATTTGCCGCGCTCACTGTTCAAAGCAGCGATTTCGCCGCTGAGCTTGGCGCGCATAGCGTCGAAAGCCAGCGCCAGTTGCCCAACTTCATCACGGCTGGTAAGTGTAGGCTTTTTGCCCAATTCTTCCACCGATAGTTGAGCAATGGCCCTGGTCAGCTCACGGAGGGGGCGCGTCGTCTGCCCGGCGACCAGCATGGCCAGCAGGATGGCCAGGCCGGCAGCAAGCAGCGATGCGCCCAGCAGAACCCGTTGGAGATGAGCGGTATTGGCCTCCACTTGCGAGAGCGGCAAGGCCACCCGTACGATGCAGACGGTCTGGCCGTTCTGGCGGATGGCGTAAGCGGAATACATCATCTCGAAACCTGTTGTCGAGCTGATGCGGACGCTGTTGCCCTGGCCGGTTGCAAGCGCCTGAGCCACTTCGGGGCGGGAGAGGTGATTGTCCATGCGGGTGCGGTCTGTGTGCGACTCGCCTAAGACGACGCCATCGGGGCCGATGAGGGTGACGCGTGCCCCAAGGATGCTGGCCCAATATTTGGCCTTGGCATCCAGTTGGTTGGGGTCGGCGAGAGCGTTGGATTGCTTGTTGCCGATGGCGGCGGCCACCATGCGCGCCTGACTGCCAAGCTGGTTTTCGAGGCCGCTCAGGTACGTCTGGCGCACGAAGTTGGAGATGTATAACCCCAAGCCAAACATGATGACCAGGATGAGCGTGACATACAGCAGGGCGATGCGCCAGCGAATGGAGTGGAACATGGACGCGCTTAACGAAGGGAGATGTCGAGGGGTTTATCCCTCGAAGCGGTAACCAGCGCCGCGCACGGTGACGATGCGGTTGGGATTGGCTGGGTCTGGCTCGATTTTCTCACGCAGCCAGCGGATATGCACATCCACCGTGCGGCTGCCGCCGCTGAAATCCCATCCCCACACTTCTTCGAGGATTTTCTCGCGGGAGAGCGCCTGCCCGCGATGGCGCACCAGGTAGAGCAGCAGGTCGAACTCTTTGGGCTTGAGCGTCAGGGGGTGGTTTTGACGCAGCACTTCGCGGCGGGTGAGATCGAGAGTGAGATCGCCGATACGCAGGATTTCTTTGGTCTCCCCAGCGCGGTTGGCATCCAGCGCCTCGTGCAGTAAGCGCTCACGGCGTAAGTGGGCCTTCACCCGCGCCAGGAATTCTCTCATGCTGAAAGGTTTGGTTATGTAATCGTCAGCGCCTAATTCCAGGCCGAGTACACGGTCGAATTCGTCGTCGCGGGCGGTCAACATCAAAATCGGCACATTCATCTCCTGGCGCAAGATGCGGCAGACTTCGTAGCCATCTAGCACCGGCAGCATGAGGTCCAACACGACCAGGTCAGGATGTAACTGGCGAGCAATGTCCAATGCCGCCTGCCCATCGCCAGCGGTCTCGACGGCGTATCCTTGACGGCTGAGGTTATAGGCCAAGGTTTCCTGCAAGGCAGGTTCGTCTTCGACAACGAGGATTTTTTCCATGCAAGAGATTATAGTTACGAATGAGTTTAAGCGCAAGGCAAGGTGGTGACTTGTGGCTTGTTTCGATGGCAAGGGCTGTTTTCAAAGTGACGAGCTGTGGGCTGCAAAGGTCATTGGCAGAATAGAAGAGGGGCTGTCGGTGCGACAGCCCCTTTCTCTATCGTAGCAAACAATTGGGTTTAGGGAATGGGCATGCCGTTGTAGTCTTCAGCAGCCGTGGTGCTGGTAGCTGGAATATACGTGCTCACGCGGGCAATGGCGACCAACTGGCAGCCGGGGGCCGAGCAGGTGATCTGGGCGCCGCCGCCAAAACCGCTTGCTGGGGGTTCGGCCATACCAAACCAAGACAGACCCGCATTGGTGGCGTTCGAGTTGAATTTAGCGCCAGGGTCCAGAACTTGGTTGTAGGTGTGAGTGCCGGTGTGACCAAAGGCGTCCGTATAGGTTATGGTAATGGAATTAGCAGGGATTTGAGCCGTGCCGACGTTCTGGATAGCCAGATAGGTGCGCTGGCGCTCACCGGTCATATAGTGGGAATCGGGTGCCCAGCGAACGTAAGGCGCGGCGATGTTGGCAGCACCGCTGGGGGCGCCCAGGAAGGCGGTGGACAGACCAGCGCCGTAGGCTTTGCCCATGGCAATGATCGGGGTCGTCGTGCTGACAAGTGTGGCCGATCCTGAGAAGTTAGCGCCAAGGACATCGCAACCCACAAAGCTCTGCTTTGAACCAGGACCAATGGTCTTGGTCTGGGTCGCACCGCCCGGACTGTAGGTGACGGTGACATCGGTGGAGGTAGTCAGGCTGGTATTTTGCACCGCGTAGGAACTGTTCTGTCCGCCGAACACGTTGCACAGTGCTGAGGGCATGTACAGGGTGGTTGCGCCGCTGCCAACACTTTCGAAAGCTTTGGCGCCAACGCCGGTGATGTCCAGTTCCATGGCGCTGGCGACGATTTTGCCGTCGCTGTTGTCGGCCCGCTTGGCAGTGGCCACAACCGAGCCGTTGAAGCTGCTGCCCAGCTCGCTAACCAGAGCAGCATCCACGTAGTAAGAGGCTCCGGCCTCGATGGCCTGGTTGATAGTGTGCACCAGGGTTGCCGAGGTGTTGTAGAACTTGATTTCGATGTTGTTCAACTGGGAGTCGATGTTCTGAATCGAGAAGATGGTGTGCGCTCCATAGAAGTTCTTGAGCACTGTGGCGATCAACGCTGTTGCCCCTCCGTCTGAGAAGCCGTTGGAGAGGGGGCGGACAAATACCGTGGACGAGCCTTGCGGAATCTGCACCAGCGTGGCCAGCAATGGCTGGTCGGATTCCATAATGGCTGCGCCCTGGAAGCCCGCGCCAATCTCACTGAGACTGCCGATGAACACAGAAGAGCTTTCACCAGCGCCCAGATTGGGACGAGTCACCGTGATGGGAGTGGTAGTGGTCGGTGAGGCATAGAACAGAATTTGCAGGACGGTCGTTGCCGCAGGGCCGACGTTCTGGTAGGTGATAGAGGTGGTGAATGCGGTCAAATAGGCCTGCGCCTGAGCGCTGCGAGGGGCAAAACCCGTCAGAACCAGAATCAGGACGGCGAGGATGGTGAATAGCTTTACTTTCATGAGAAAACCTCCTTTAGAGAGTAGAGTTATGATACTGCTTGTGCAGTTGACTGCATTATACGGGCCGGTCATGGGGGAAGCAATACCTCTTAAGGATTATTTAGACCTCCTCAAGCTCTGGTGTGACGGCAAGACCTCCGCATAAGGAGGTGACCAACGCACGAAAAGCGCCATGGTTCGAGCATTGGCGGCTTGTTCGTGGGCGTGGACGGTTCTCTTGCCCTAAAATTCACTCGACACATTGCTTTTCTACGCTGAATGGATTAGTATTGGGCAAAATCCTTCCTGGAGGAAACAATGAAAATCCAAAGAGTTATTGCCATTTTCTTCTTGCTGGCCTTGCTTTCCAGTTGTGGGCAGGCCGTCGAGAAGTCTCCCACGCCTACGCCGTTCTCTACCCCCGAGGCCGGAAAAGCAACTGTCGTCGGCACCGTATTTTCCACGACCACGAATGCTCGTTTGCCAGAAGTGGCTGTGTGGCTCGCCGAAGTGGTCAGACAAGGTGATCAAGGCGTCTATGTCTTGGATTCGGTCTCTAGCCCTGGCCGATACACGGACGAGAACGGCGCGTTTGTCTTGATGAACGTAGAGCCAAAGGAATATGTGATTGTGGTCGGCGACCCTGAAGGGAACTATGAGGTCATCCGCGAGAGTTCAGGGCTGCCTAAAGTGTGGAATATCCCTGCGGATCAAATTTACGAGATCGGCGAATTGAAGGTGGCTTTGTCCAAACAACGCCCTTAGCCTGCTGTGGTGTGACCGACAGGGTGGAGCTGATCTGCCGCCTGGGGCAAGAGTGTTAGCGGCTGCTCGTGTGGTGAAGCGGGCTGTGGAGGTAGGTGTACAGTTCAGCATACCTGTCTGCAACGGCCTGAATCGAATAAGCCTGCACCGCTTGTCTGTTCATTTGGCTGAATTGCTTGCGCGAGGCGCTGTCGCCCACGGCGGCGAGGATTGCCTCGGCCAGGGCGGGCGCGTTTGCGGGTGGGGCCAACCAGGCATTTTGCCCGTGACGAAGCAGTTCGCCTGTGCCTGGAATGTCCGTGGCCACGATTGGGATGCCGCTGGCCATACTTTCCAAAATCACGGTGGGGAGGCCTTCCCACAACGAAGACGAGACGAACAAATCGAGACAGGCCAGAATTTCCTCGATATCCGTGCGCGGGCCGCTGAAAATCAGCCGGTTGCTCAACCCCCGGTGGTTTGCCTGATCTTTCAAGGCGGCCTCCAGCTCGCCGCCGCCGACAATCAGGAAAAAAGCCTGCGGCAGCGCCGCCGCAACCGCTGCGGCAGCTTCGACCAGATAGGTGTAGCCTTTTTGCTCGGTCAGACGTCCCACCGAGCCAATCAGCAGCGCCTGAGGGGGGATGTTCAGGCTGGCTCGCTTGGCGGCGCAATCGGGCCTGACGTTCTCGAAGCGTTTCAGATCAATGGCATTGTAAATGCACACCGCAGGCTGCCGGCGCACTTTTGCCAGCGGCCTCTGATTGAGCTTGGCCGTGATCGCCTGACTGACGCCAATCTCAAGGTCGAAGAGCAGAGGGTATAGGATGTTCGTCAGCAACAGCCGCCGCAGCGGGCGCTTGCGCCATTCGCGCTGGAAACCATAATGGACGGTGCGTACCACCTTGGGGCGGCTGGGGTGAAATTTGAGCAGCAAGGCGGCTACGTCGCTAAATTCCGAGTGACTGTGGATGAGAGCGGCTCGATGCTGCGATTGCCAGCGCCACAGAGCGCGGAAAGAGCGCCAGAAACTGCGATAAGGGTGCTTTTCATCCCAGGCACTGGCCTGGAAAGCCACAAGCCCCTCCGCACTCAGCCGTTTCAACCATTCCTGCTCGACAGCCGCACCGCGGTCGAACAGCGCGCCTAGCCCGGCGGTGAACTGTCGTCGGTCGAGATGCCGGCACAGTTCAATGGCAAAGCGCTCGATGCCGCCGCCTTTATCGCCTACCTCGAAGCTGTAGATCAACTCAATGACTGTCATGGGTTGATTCATGGGTGACCTCTGTTTTGAGTTGATAAAGAATCCAGAGCGAAACTGCCAGGCTCATCGTCAGTGCCAGCGTGACCGCGTGGCTCTGTACGGTCAACCAGGTCGTAAGCCACCCCGCAGCGCCGCCCCCGTCGCCCCCACCAACGCCTCGCGCTGGCACTGTCAGAGCCGTGACGACGAGAAGTGCAAGCGCTACCAGCAAAAAGGCTGATTGTGGTTTGGCGCGGCCGGCATGCTTCAACCATGTGACCACCTGGGCAATGAACAGGATGGCCGCAAAAGTGTCGTAAGCGCGGTGATAGGCAACCAACAGCGTCCACAGCATGAAAATGGTGAGAAGAGCCTGGCGAGCCAGGAAAATACATCGAAGGGCTTGGCCTTTGCGCTGATATAACCAGTATAACAGGGGAGCTGCCGTCATCAACGAAAGGAGCCACGCGGCTATCTGACCCCCTAGACCTCCCGCGGGGAAAAGGTTTGCCAGGTGGATGCCTGGCAGGCTGGTGTGCATCTGGAAGATTTGCAAGTAAGCACTGACGATACGCCAGGGCGATTGCTGGGATATGGCTGAAAGCAACAGTAGCGCCACGGCTTGGACAAGCCCGGCCACGACGATCTCACGGTATTTGCGTTCCAACAAGAAGAGCAGGAAGACAGGCAGGGCAAGCGAATATTTCGACATAGCCACTCCCAGCATCAACCCGCTCAAAAACCAGCGCCGTTCGGCCAACACAGCCGCGAGCATGGCGGCAAAGATCAAGAAGCTCGTTTGACCGTTTCCGCCAATGTTGCGTGTGCCAAACAACCCTACGAACATCAGGCCAAAACACAGTTTCTCTGCTGGAGGCCATTGCTCGAATTGGGGGAATAATCGCCATATCAGCCATACAATCGAAACCATCAGCCCCAAATTGACCGCCATCCATATCATTTTTGCACTCGGCCAGGAGAAGAAGGAAAAGAACGTGAGCAGTTCGACCAGCGCAGCCGTATTGGCGGGAACGCGCGCCAGCCCCGGCTGAGCCACAGGCGGCTGACGGATGACTGGCCCATCCACGAAGGCAATAGGCAGGGGCGGCGCTTCTTCTGCCAGGAAGGCTGTGTAAGGGTCTATTCCCTGACGAACGAAAAGACCAGCGTACCAGTAAGAATGAAAATCGGTGGCTCCGGAGGGATGTAAGGTCTTGGTGACGATGTAGGCTAACGAAACAACGGCCAGAGCCGAAAAAACGATCAACGCCAGGTAGCGTAAAAGTCTCATCATAGTCCTTCTACCGCAAATCGCCGCTCAGGGCAGCGAAATCCTCGGCGATGAACTTACCAGCTTGGCTGGCTTGTTCGGCCAGCACACCCACCCTGGCCTGAATGTGCTGGCGCAGAGCGGCGCGCTCGGGCCACAGGCGTTCCAGCCTGGCAATTAGCATCTCTCCGGTCACCTGATGAATGTCTATCACCCAATCCTCTAACCCTAACATTTGCATGATGCCCTGGGTTTTGTAACGGTAGGCGATGGCAATTACCGGCACGCCGGCGGTGAGGGCAAAGATATTCGAATGCATACGCGTGCCGATAAAGACATCCATCAACCCATAGGCTGCTTGTAACAACTCAGGAGAAACCGGCCCCTCGATGAAGATGACAGGCATATTTTGGCCTCTTAAGCGTTCTACCACCCGCCGTGTGGGCGTAAGGTCGTCATCGGTGCTTGCAGCGCCGCGTACCTGAGGGAAGAAAATGGCTTGTCCACCGCTCGTTTCCAGAAAATGCACCACAGCAGCGACTAAGGCATCTTCATAGCGCTGCTGTATGGCCGGTTGAGCGCTCTGCGCCCCCCAATCAATGACGGTGAGGCCCAGCAGGGGAAACACTCCACTGACATTTACCCCCAGCGAGGACAACCAGGCCTGGGCCTGTGGGGTGGGCACGCCTCGAAAGGTAAATGCCAGATCGGGGATGAGCAAACATTTGGGATTGCTGACGCCTATCTGACAGACCGCTTCGAGGGAGACCGGCTCACGCACCATAATCAGCCGCGCTCGGTTGAGAATCCAACGGATCAGCCGCTGGTCCCGCCTGCGCCTCAACGGCCCGATGGATTGCGGCAACAGGTAAAGCGGCTTACCTGCCAGGAGAGCATAGGCCATTGTGTAGGCAACCAGCAGCAAGGTCAGACCAAATCGGCCCGAACTGTACACGAAATTCCCCGGCGCGCTGACTACCAGATCGGCCTCGAAATAAGCTTGAAGCGAGTGTCTTTGCTCGGCTGAGAGGCCCAAGAGACAGGGACGCTGCCAAACTCGATAGGTGAATACACCCCATAGGCTGACCAGCGATAGCCGCAACAGAGCGGCATAGTCCCAGCGCATTCTCCCTTTCTCGCTGGGGCGGTGTACCCAATAGATAAAAGACCCCACCACCGTTTCATCCCCGCTGTGAGTTTGCGGGTAGTTCATCGCCAGCGTCAACTGGCTGTGCGGAAAGTTCCTGCTTAGCTGTTGCAAAGCCATGGCGGTCAGTGCAGCATCCCCGCTGTTGTGGGAAGAATGCAAGTTGATGACGAGAATGTGGGGCGAGCGCGCCGATTCAGTTTTCATGGTCTCTCTTCCTGTGCTTGGGGGGCGCGCTGTTCTCGAACGGCTTGTAAACGCCCCTGTTCGGCCACGATCAGATAACCTGCCAGCAGTACGCTCTCGCTAGTAACATACACCCATGCCACGCCGTTGATGCCATAATTCCTGATCAACAGAAAATTGAGCGCTACGTTGATCAGCGCCGCAATGGCTTGGACGATGAGCCGCTGGCTTTGTTTGCCTGTAGCCACAATGATGGCAGCCGAAGCGTAACTGCATGATTTTACCAAGAGGATAGCGCCCATGATGGCTAGAATATCCCCCGCGGCAGCAAATTCCGCTCCCAATACCAGGTATACCGCAGGCGGCCCAAACACGCTTACGCTTATCCACAAGGCCGCGCCGATGCCCAGCAGGGCATAATCGGTTTGACGGATCACCCTTGTCAGGCGTGGATTTGCTTCAGCCGTCATCTGGCTCAGGACAGGCGTCACCACCATATAAACGGCTGAGGGGATAACGAACAGGGCGCGCAGGATGCTCGAAGCCGGTGCGTAAATGCCGGCGGCTTGCTTACCCAAGAACATGGCCGTCAGGGTGATGTCGGCCTGGGTGTAAACGAGCAAGAGGGCATCCGATAACGCAAACGGCCACAGGTCGCCCAAGGTGGCGCGCATGACCGGCCGATTGAGAGACAAGGTCACGAGCTTTCTCAACCAAAGCCATCCCCATGTCACGGTGAGGCCGGCTACCAGCAGGCGCAGCAACACATAAGTCATAGGCGCTTTCTGTTGCATCACGCTCAGCCCCACCGTCCCGCCCAGCAAGCTGAGCGAGGAGAACACAGTCAACGCAACCGTAACCTGATTGCGCAGCAGGATGTTGAAGCTGTAGGTGATGGTCATGATCAATGCTTCCAGCCAGGTGGCCAGCGCGCTGGCAAACAGTAAATCAGCCGGGTAAGTCGTTGGGTCGAGAAATCTCAAGGCTGCCCATAACCCGCCAAACCACAGCGCGCCAAACAGCGTTTTCAGCGCCAGGTTGCCGGCCACAAGTTTGCCCAACGGGGTTTCTCCGCGGCGGCCCTTTTGTAGTAGCCAGGTATCCATGCCCAGGTTGAAGATGATGGAAGTCATGCGGGTTAACGAAAAACAGGCTGCATACTGACCAAAGGCATCTCGCCCCAGCGGGCGGGCAGTCAACAACATACTCAATGCCAGCGCCGCCTGGCTTACTGCCGTAGCTGACGAAAGCAATAAAACATTGCTGATTACCTGTTTCCTGGAGATCACAGCACCTCCTAAGCCGCATAAATTCGGAACAAGCAGGACGCTAATCCAGCAAATTCTTGTTTTTTGTGCAAGCAATCTGTGGGTTAGGCCCTAACCCGCGCAAGACCGAACAACCAGGGCGGGTAGTCTCCCTACTCAAGTGTTGTGCCTTTCTGCCCGGCACGAATTCCGCATGCTCTGCAATTCGCTTTTCTTCGCAAAATTCGCGGCTGACCTGTGGCAGTCCACCAACGCGCAATGGGGAGACCATCCCAGGATGCGGCTCCGGTAAATCTTTGTCTTTCGCCCAGGGAGTCCGTGGGTTAGTCACTCAACCGACTCGCCTCAGATACAGATTTTCCATGTTTTGCGCAATGCGCCGCCAGTCGAACTCTTTGGCGCGCTCAAGGCCATTGCGTCGTATTTCCTCGGCAAGCGCCGCATCTTGCAGTACCTGGACAATCGCCTGCGCCATCGAACTGGCATCACCGGCTTGTGCCAGCAGGCCGGCGCGGGGGTTTTCGAGCAGCAGGCGGCGATCACCCACATCGGCAGTCACGAACGGCACGCCGCACACCCAGCTCTCGAAGAGCTTGATCGGAAAACGCGCCCGGGCAACATCGTCGTCATAAACCGGATCAACGCTTACCTCCGCAAGACGATAGTAATACTTGACCTGCTGCGGCGGCACGCGCCCGCAGAAGAGGGTAGCGGCGCTGATGCCTAGCTCCCCGGCCTGCTCTTGCAAGCGTTCGTAATCGTTACCTCCTCCGACAATCAGCAAGACGGCCGTGGGGATTTGCTGCACAACTTGCCGGAAGCCTTCCAGCAGCAAAGACAAGGGGTGCGCTTTCTCGGTCAGCGTGCCGACGAAGGCAACCACGCGTTTGCCCTGCAGGCCCAGCGAAGCGCGTAAAGCCGCCAATTCGCCCTCGTCCACCGCCCCAAAGCGTTCGAAGTCCACCCCATTGGGCAAATAGGCAATTCTCTCGGCTGCTATCCCCAGGGACAACAAACGCTGGCGCAAGAAACTGGCATGGGTGGTGACGCTATCGGCCAGGCGGGGAATGTGATCCTCAAACCACGCCACGATAGCCTGTTGCCACTTACCGCTGAACTGGTTAGTGGCTGCCTCGTAGTCATCACAGTCCACCACCAATGGCCGCCCACGCAGGTATTTTGCCGCCAGTCCAGCTAAACCGTTCATCGGATGAGGCTTACCAACGTGAACGATATCGGCGCTAACTTCAATAGCGGCGCGTATTAATGCGAGAGTGGCCTGTGTCGCTATCCATAGCAGCCCCACTGATGAATAGTAATCTTTGATATTGCCTTCCTTGCGCACGTGCATTGGAGCAACGTACCAGACAACAACGCCCTCGCGTTCGAATCGTTTCAGCGGCAACGTTTTGAAGTTCGAGTGCAGAGCTGCTACGGTAACAGAATGCCCCCTGCCGACCAACTCTCGCGCCAAAGGCCAGTAACGCCCTAAACCACTGGGGCTTTCCAGGTCTTGGGTGAGCAGAAAAAGGATTCTCATTTCGACACTTCTCGTAGATGCTCGGCAAATAGCTTGCCAATGTGGGCTAGATCGAATTTTTCCCGAAAAATTCGATAACCGTTCTCGCTCAACTGCCGGCAAAGCGCCGGGTTATCTCTGAGCGTTCTGATGGCCTCTGCCAGCGCCTGCGGGTTGCCGCGCTCGCACAGATAAAGCTCTCGGCCATGCTCGAAACTGTCCCGCATTGCCGGCGAATCACCGCTTATCATCGCCTTGGCCATAGCCATCCCTTCGTAAATTTTATTATGCACCGTCATCAAAGACTGCGGCGTATCACCAAACGCGCCCAGGCACACATCGGCTGTCGAAACACGCTCGACCAGCTCGCTTTGACTCAGCCATTGGGTGAAAGTCACGTTAGAAAGGTGATACTCGGCAGCCAGCTTTTCAGCCACAGCCTTCTCTGGGCCGTCGCCGATCAGCTCGAACCCGATGTCTTCATCTGCCTGCAAGCAGCGGGCGGCCTCGACAATTGTGGGCACACCGTGGTTGGGGATGAAAGTCCCATAGTAAACCACCCGAAAGCGACGGCTTTTGGCTGCTGTGCTCGGCAAATGGCTTGGCTTTGCCAAGGGGTGGAAGACGCTATCGTCAGCGCCGGTGGGCACCAGGCGAAAGCGCTCGGCGGCCACCCCGTAGGTCTTGCCAAACCAGGCCCGATATTGAACTGTGTCGAGGATCAAACAGTCGGGCAGACGGCAGGCTAACCCTTCGATCCGTGCGATCAGCCTGACGCTCAGCGGGCTGCGCTCATTCAGCTTGCGTTCCAGCGCAATCAGATAGATAGACATGAAAATATCCCACACGAGCGGCTTTCTGCGCAGCCAGCTCAACAAACGTGCCAAGAACACGTCATATTGCCCCGGATACCCCACAACCAGAACATCGTATTCGCCCACCTGTCTGTAGCGCCATAACAAACGAAGATAGGCGCGCACGGCCCGCAGCCAAAAGCTGGGGCGCATCCATCCTCCGCTGGCAACCTTTTCCCGATCCTCGAACCCTTGCCACAATCCTTGGTGACATTCGACGACCTCCACCCCTGCTCGCCGTAGGCCCTCAATCATGATCCGGTTGCGTGAATATTCGGCGCGGTATGTCCCAAAGTAACACACTCGCATCACGGTCTCTCCTCTAGCAGAGATAATGTTATGCGCTCGTCGCCTTTTACCAGTTCCACGTTCTCCCCGCTAAACAAGGCTTCTGCGCCGACCCATTGGCGCGTCAGAAAGACGGTCACCAGTGAGACCTGGCCGTTGGCCTCCACGGCTAGAGTGTTGGCGCTGGATTTGAGCAGCCCGTCTTGGAACAATAAGACCATCTCTGCCGCTTGATCCCCGTCTCGCAGCGTGACGCGCGACCCCTGCAGGGTGGCGCTCGCCGGAAGTTGCCATATCACCGCCGCTGGGGAGTTTGCCGGCCCGCGAGCTTCATCCACCACCACGATGGGGCCGCGGTGATAGAAATAAATCGCTCGGCGGTGTGTCCAGCCGCGCCAGTCTGAAATCTCGGTGACACTCGTATCGCGCCCCGCGCCGGTCTCGAAGCGCACCACGCGGGCATAGAAGGGCGGGTCTTGCTCCCAGCGTCCACCTACCCCGCTGAGTGCATACAGCACCGCGCTCAACCCGCTGCGTCCAATCACCAACCCATTCAGGTTTTCGCGCGGCACACGCTTGTCTCGAAACAGGCTGCGCCCGGTCGGCAACCAGCTAAATGGCTGACTGCTCAGACGGTCGCCGCTCAGCTTCCCTGCTTGGTAGACCAGCGTGACCGTATTGGTGGCTTTGTAGCGATGCCAGCCGCTGAAGCGCAGATTGAGCATCAAATAAGCAGAATCGGGGGCCCAGCCGTCTCGGAAAACGATTTTATCGGGGGCCAGCGGCCCTGCCTGGTTGGGCAAGCCCGAATCCCCGTAGAGCAGGCAGCTCCCTTCGTTGGGTGATTCTCCCAGCAGAGCGTCGAGGGCCTCCAGGCCGGGTTGAGCAAAAACATAGCCTCCAGCGGCTTGCAAGGCATCTGCCGAGCGGCCGGCTATCCACAGGTAACGTCCTTCGCCGGTCAGGTGTGCCCCCAGCAAGCCGATGGCGGCCATCGGCGCCTTCCCTGAATGGTTGTATTGCAGCGGGGTGCCGTCGGGCAGGCTTTGCAACAACAGCCATTCGAACGAAAGCTGCATATTCCGGGCGGGCATTTCGCCGGTGTACAACGCTTGGAAATAGGCGTTGTTCAGCCATTCGGGCTGGTACACGGCGGCGTCATCGCTCACGCGAAAGCGCGTCGCCCAGCCGCGGCGGTTGGCGTCCAGATAGGCGCGGTTGCGTGCCGAAAGCGCCGCGTCGGCCAAACCGGTCGTTTCCAGCAGCGCCAGCAGGCCGGCGCCGTTTTCCTGGTTCTCGTAAGGGCCTTGCAGCCATTGGTTGAACGCCAGGGCGTACATCCAATCCACCGGTTCAACAGTGAGCGCCCGGCGGTTGATGGCTGCGAACCATTCACGCAGCAGCGCTTGCTCTTCGGGCGAAAAGAGCGCCGGAAAAGCCGTCTGCACACGCCAATAGAAATACACGCGCAGGGCGGCGTCGTGCTGCACCGATTTGACGCTGCCGGCCGGGCCGGTGAACAAGCCCTGGCGCGCCTCCTCTAGCAGGCGGTCATGGAAAGTTTGCGCCCAATGCGCCTGGTTGGTGCCGAGCGCCAGCAGGCCGTATTCGGGGGATTGGGCGAAGGGGTTTGCGGCGACGAGGTCGAGCAGGCGTTGGAAGGTTGCCTGGCCCTGATAGGTTTGCGGATCGGGGGTGGCCTGACCGCACAGGAAGGGGTGCTCGGCAGAGATGGGATGGTAGGTGGGGGCGAGGGGGGGGGAGAAGCTGGCCTGGTAATTGCGTATAGCCAAGATTGCCAAAAGGGCAGAGACGAGCGTCAGCGCCGCCGTCAGGCTGTACACAACCCTCGCGCCGCCGCGTGGGGTCTGCTTTGCCTGCTCGTTTGACCTCAGCCGGGGGGGATCGAGCCGCGCCAGGCCGCCGCGCAGTAGCAGCCAGTACACTGCCAGCGTCAGCGCTTGTAACGCAGCAAAGAATTCTTCGTCTGCAAAGCGCGCCTCCATTTGCCCCAGAAGCACTGCGCCGCCGCCTGCCAAGCCTGCCAGCAGCGCATGCCCCAGCACCGTTCGCACTCGCCTCATCCACAGACCGGCTGACCTGTCAGCCTGCAACACCTGCCCGGCAACCAACAACAGGCTGAACCCGCTCCATAGCACCAGCCAGCCCGCCAGAGTTGGTGGGGCGGCGCGGCGTTGTCCGGCGGCAACCAGGGCCAGGCCAGCCGTGACGCCGCCTGTTAGCATCAGGGGGACAGCCCAGCGCTGCAAACCGTGATACGCTGCTATCAGAGCTGCCCATGTGAACCCCCAGCGCAGCGCCAGATGCCTCCAATCCCAGGTCTCTCCGGCAAATGAGGCCACGATCTGCAACCAGGCGACTGCCGCCAGGCTGACAACCAGCCACCGCAATAACGTGCGCCAACTTGCTTTCATGGCCGGGGGCAAGCCTCCGCCCATAAGGCATAAACGAAGACCCGATCTCGATGGTAAACCAGTTCGAAAGCGGGTTTGTCGGCAAAATCGGCTGGGGCGAACAATTGGGTGGTGCGGCTGGCGCTGGCGTTGCCTTGCGCTTGGCCAATGTAGATGTGCGTGACCCCTAGAGCGCACATTTGACGTAGGGTGTCGGGGGCGGCGGGCGGTTGGGTTTCCAGGCTGGCCACCAGTTCCACCACCTGCCGTGAATAAGCTGGCTCGTTGGGCCTTTCGTTCAACAGGGCGTATTGCGGCGGCATGGTGTTTTGCCGTCGGGCGATGAGCGGCAACCACCAGCCAGCATCTGCACCCACAGCCGAGCTGCCGCCGTAAATGCGAAAGCCCTCCACCAGGAAACGCGCCTCGGCAGGCAGGTTCTCGCGCACCCAGGCCAGAGCGCGGCTGTCGGGACGGAAGACCATGCCAAAGACTTGCGGTTGGGCTATATCTCGCTGGTTCCAGGCCCCGCCCAGCGCCGCGGCGCAGATCAGCACGCTGGCCAGGAGCGCTCCCCGGCGCAGTTGCCCCAGCCGCGCCGCCGCCGCGCCCATCAACCATCCGGCGGCCAGGGCGACGGGCATGTACAGGGCTATCAGCACGGCAAAGGTTTGCATCAGGTTGGCAGCCGGCAGGCGCAGCAGCGCCCCGGCCACCGTCGCCGCCAGCAGCGCCGCCCACAAAGCTTGCGCCGCCGTCATCCACTCTCGGCGCCACAACGCCCAGCCAACCCCTGCCAGTGCCACGGCAGCCAGCCCACGCGGAACGTAATCGAAGACGGCCAGCCACACGCGGTAATCTTCCAGGACCCTTTCGGTAGGAGAGCCTTTCGAAACGCCTGCCTGCACCGCATCGGCTAAAGCGCCGCCAGATATGTGCAGCAGCCAGGGCGCGAAGAACACCCCGCTGAGCAGCGCCGCGCCGCTTAGAAGGACAGCGGCGTTCAGCCAGCGCCGCCAGTCCCGGCCAAAGGTTGGCAGCCCCCAGCCTGCCAACAATGCCAGAACAAACGTTACGTAATAAAACGGCATGCGATAATACGACAGCGCCATGCCCGCCACTGCCGCGGCCGAAAGCGTCACCCCCACCAGCGCCTGCTTTCGCTTGGTCGTGTGTCCTGCAAAGTCGAGTGTCGCCCACACCAGCCACAAGGCGGTTGGCAAAATGGCCTGCCCGGCCAGTTGGGCATAGCGCCCCCAGTTGACGTAAAAGGCTGGCATGGGCGAGAGCAGCCCGGCTGTCAGCACCGCGCCCACCCCCGCCCAGGCGTTGCCGCGCCCCAGGCGCGTGGCCAACGGGTACAGAGTGAATACCGCCGCCAGGTTCAGCCATTGTCCCACCACCAGGACGCTCTTGATGCTGTTCAGCCCGCTCAGCCAACTGAACAAGGCTGTGAAAGCGGAGAAGCCAAACTGTACCGTCAGGCTGTCATAGGGGGCGTAGGGTTCCCATGAGTGGAACAGGCCGCTGTTGTCGAGCATCAATTGCGCCATTACGGTGTGTTGCACCGAATCGCCCCACATCGGCGCTTCGAGTGAGCGGATGGCCCATAAGCGGCTGACGATCAACAGGGTCATGACCACGAGCAAGGCCAGTGATGGCCATTGCCAGTGGTGATTTTTGATTCTCGACTGTAGTTTTTGGAGGGAGAGAGTTCTGTAGCGTGGGTAGTTGCGCCAGGCGATGAGGGCCGCCCCGGCCAGCGGCGGCAGCCAGGCGTAGAGCGCCCCCAGGCGCAGACCGACGGCGTCGGTGTACAGGAATAGCAAGGGGTAAATGGCCAGGCTGACCCCTGTGGAAACGGCGAGTTTCTCAGGCCAGCGCATTTCGGCCCAGCGCGGCCACACGGCTGTCAGCAGGCCCCAGCCGGGCAGGGTGAAGAGCCACAATCCCAGGGCAACCAGACCGCCCCAATGGAGAGCTTCCCTCGCCAGCCCCAGCAGCGCCCAACGGCGGGCGTATGTCAATTGGAAGGCCGTTTGCCCCTCCACGGGGACGCCATCGGCATAGAGCGAGCCATCGAGGTAGGCATCGCCCCCGGCGCAGCCAACTTGGACGCTGCCCTGACCTGAAATTTCGAGGAAGGCGTAGTAACTCTGCCGCCGCGAGGCCTTTTGCGGTTCGAAGTAGAAGCCGTATAGCGCCGGCCCACCAATGCCCGAAAGCGGCAGGCTGGCAATGGCCAGGTCGTTGCTGGTGTGTGGGTCGCTGCGCAGGTGGAGATGGATTTCGCCCTCGCCGGGGGTGAAGGCCTGCAACATGAATTGTACGCTGACCAGACCGTCATATTCGGCCACGAAGGTCTGCCCAATGCTGACGCCGCTTTGCAACAACAGCCATTGGTTCTGCAGCGGCTGTTGGGGGCCGGTGAGTGCAGAACAACCAGATAGCGCCACAGCGAGGCAGATGCAGAGAATCAGGCGTTGCATGCAGGCGGGGGGAAGTTTCAGGGTTGGGAGGGGGCGTCGGGCGGCTGGCCCTTGGGGGCAGCAGAGACGGGTTCTCTTTCGATCTCCAGCTTGCGCACGCGGAAAAGCACTTCTTCCAGGATGCGGCGGTTGAAGCTGATGAGGTCTGCGACCAACCCGATGAGCAAGGTCTGTACCCCCACGATCAACAAAATCGCTGCAAGGATGAGCGATTGGATGTGACCGGCGCTGCCCTCCAGGATGAAAAAATACAGGAAGCGGATGCCAGGAGCGATGCCTAGGGCAATGAGCATCAATCCCAGCATGGTGAAGACGCGCAGCGGCCGGTACATGGTGTAAGCGCGCAGAATGGTGGCCGTCTGGTAGGCGAGGAAGTGGGGGATGCTGCGCATCAGGCGCGACGGGCGGGTTTGCGGGTTGGTGCGCACGGGGACGTATTTCAGCGGGATGCGCCGCGCTCCGGCCTGAATGAGCGTCTCGAGGGTGTAGGAGTATTGACTCAAGACCAGGGTTTGCAGGGCAGCTTCGCGGCTTAGGGCGCGAAAGCCGCTGGTGGCGTCGGGAGTTTGCACGCCGGAGGTCTGGGCAATGACCCAGCTCCCCAGGCGCTGCAAAAGGCGTTTGAGCGGCGAAAAGCTCTTCAGCGTGGCTACGCCCCGGTCGCCGACCACGATCTGCGCCTCGCCTGCCAGGATAGGCGCTATCAGGCGCTCGATGTCGCCAGCGTAATATTGATTGTCGGCGTCGGTGTTGACGATGATGTCGGCGCCTTGCTTCAGGCTGGCTTCCAGACCGGTGATGAAACCGGCTGCCAGCCCCAGGTGGGCGGGCAAGCGCACAAGGTGATGCACCCCCGCTTGGCGTGCGACCTCGGCGGTATCGTCCTCGCTGCCATCGTCCACCACGAGGTATTCGATACAGTCCACGCCGTCGAGACGGCGCGGCAAAGCGGCTACCGTCTGGGGGAGGACGTTGGCTTCGTTGTAGCAGGGAATCTGGATGATCACTTTCAAAGGTGTTGGACTCCAGATGCAAGTCGAGCAAGCCCGATTGGGCGGCAACATGGGCAAGTATACCATTTTCCGCCCCCGGCGGGCTGTGACCCGACCGGGGGGGAGCGTAAAGGTAATTCGATCTGCAAAGCGGTAAAATGTGGGGTATCATTGATTCATATCGTCTGAGCTGCACCGAGTTTTATTGAGCTTTGGAGGTGGCGCTATGAAGCGTGGTTTGTATCTCGTCCTGGCCCTGGTTGTGGCATTTTTCCTGCTCACAGTTACGGCCTTGTCGTCGGCGGCGCGGTCGTTACCTCCTGCCACGCCCACGCCGCTTCCTCCCGATGAGGCCGCCGTGGAGAAGGCTATCCTCGAGGCGGCGCGTCTGCAAAGTGAACGTGTGCTGGCCTATCTCGTCTATGAACAGAAGGTAGTCAACGTCAAGATTTCGACCGACGGAAAATGGGCCGTGGCGCTGCTGGTGCTCTTGGACGCCGAAACCGGCGAGCCGGCGCATATCGAGCCGGGGCTGGCGCTGGCCGAATGGGATGGTTCGACCTGGAGGGCTATCTTGCCCGCCGACGCCGATTGGCCGGCGGCGGTGCGCGCCGCGCCTGTGGAACTTTTGCCCGACGAGATGCGCCAAGCCTACCTGGCCGAATACGAAACTGAGCTGGCTCATCGCCCCACCGCGCCTTTGAGCGGTTACCTTTTGCCCTGGGCGGCAGGTGAAACCCGCTATCTCTCGCAGAGCGTTGGTCACGACGCCTACACGCCTAGCGGCAGTATGCACTTTGCCTTCGACTTTTACATCCCTAGCTCCACTCACGACGCCATGTGGAACATCTATGCGGCGAAATCGGGCACGGTCAAGTGGCGCAAGTGGGATGTGCCAACCTGTTACCAGTTCACCTGCTCGGATGCCCAGCCGCTGGGCAATTACATCGTCTTGGAAGACCTCACCACCAACCCGCCTTCTTACCAGCTCTATCTGCACCTGGCTTACGACAGCATTCCCCCTTACCTGCGCCAGTACGGGGCGCAAGTGGTGCAAGGCCAGTTCATCGGCGTTGCCGACAACACCGGTCAATCGTGGGGTTCTCACCTGCATTTTCAGGTGCATACCAATCCGAGCTCCTATTTTGGGACGGCAGTGGACATTGTCTTTTCGGATGTGGATATCAACGGCGGGCGACCGCGCGTTCAAGCCTACGACCAGGCCTACTGCAAGCCTAGCGATGTGTGTACCGCCTTCCGCCCCAATTACGTCTCGGCCAATGTCCCCAAGAGTGACATTGGCTTGCCGAGCGGCGCCATTACGCTCCCTGCTCTGGGCGCGCTCATCCAAGCGCCGGTCGTGACGCTCTCTGGCTGGGGCGCTGACGCCGATAGCGGCCTAAGCAGCGCTCAGTTCATGGCCTATTACGGCAATGCCTGGCACGACATCGGCCCGCTGTTCACCAGCGAGTCCTTCGACTATAGCTGGGATATGTGCGCTGCGGATGTCCCCGATGGAGCGGTGGCGCTGGGCCTGCGCCTGACCGATGGCGGCGGCAATACCAATCCCCTCAGCGGCCTGACGCATTTCACCAAAAATTATGCCTGCACGCCGCCACCCGATACATGTGTCCCCGATGCCGACGATGTGGTGTTGTTTAGCGAGGCAGGCTTCGCCGGCACGTGCGTCTCTTTTGGGGTGGGTGCCTACCCCGATGGCGCTGCCTTGGGAACGCTGGGCAGCGATAATGCCGCTTCTCTGCGGGTGGGCAGTCAGGTCATGGCCACCCTTTTCAACGATCCCAATTTCAGCGACCGTGCCGAAACCTTCATCGCCGATGATGCTAACCTGGCGGATAACCTGATCGGCCTGGATAGGGCCTCCTCGCTGATGGTGGCCTTGCGTTCTTCGCTGCCGCTTACGCCCACTGGCATCACCGGCGTCGCCTGGCGGGAAGATTGGTCGGTCAACCTGGGTTGGTACAACGGCGGCAATGCCACTCATTTCCAGGCGCGACTGAACGGTATCTCGGCTACGCTCACCTCCACCTTGCTTACCGAGCCTGTCTGGCGGCTGGGTTCGCTCGATCCGATGACCTACACCTGGCAGGTGCGCGGCTACAACGCTGGCGGCGGCTTCGGGCCTTGGAGCCTGCTCTACACCCTGGTCGCGCCATCGCCTTCGCCCTTGCCGTCGCCGGTGGCCGCGCCGGTGACCTTCGACATGGAGACGAGCGCCGGCTGGCTGGAGCCTGGCACGTGGGGCTGGAAATCGGCCAGCGCCAACACCCCAGCCCGCAGCGGTACATACAGCTTCTGGTATCAAGGCAGCGGCGGTGATTACGATACCGGCCTGCCCACCTTTGGCAGCCTCACCTCTCCCCCCATTACCTTACCCCCCTCCGGTAGCTATTACCTGCGTTTCTGGTACCGCTACGAGAGCGAAACTCACGGCATCCATTGGGATCAACGCTGGGTGCAAATCTCGGTCAACGACGGGCCGTTTGACGATGTCCTCCAGCTCTACGATGACCCCATGTTCGACGAGAGTGAAGAATGGCTGCAATCGCCAGCGGTTGATCTCTCGCCCTATGCGGGGCAAACGATCCGCGTCCGTTTCGATTTCACCTCGCTCGACGCCGCAGGCAACGCCTTTAGAGGCTGGGGCATTGATGATGTGAGCATCACCGCTACCCCCCCGCCCGCCTGCGCCGATGGCAATGATGCCCCGGCCACGGCGACGACTATAGCCTACGAGCAGACTCTCAGCGCCGAAATCTGCCCCAACGGCGATGTGGATTACTATCAGTTCAACGGTGCTGCCGGTGACCATATAGCTGCCCGCGTCACGGCCCAGGCCGCTGGTTCGCCGCTAGATGCCTATCTCTCTCTGCTCGACAGCGATGGCCAATCTGTCCTGGCCGAAAAGGATGACGACCTCCCCGGGGTGCTCACCGACCCCTCGGTGGGCTACACGCTGCCTCATGCTGGCACATATTACCTCAAAGTGCGCGCCTTCAATCATCCTAGCGCCGGCGGCCCCACTTTCGATTACAACCTTTACCTCTTCACCGATACCAACGTTCCCCAGGCGGTGATGACCGCGCCGGCCAATGACGCTTACTTGCCCAATGCCACCTTGAACCTCACCGTTGTCGCTACCGACACGCAAAGCGGCGTCAGCCATGTGGATTTTTTCTGGCACGACGGCGCCTGGCTCAGCTCGGCCTGGCGCAGCCTGGGAAGCGATTGGAACGGCGCCGATGGCTGGAGCTTTCCCTTCAACGCCGTTACGCTGGCTGACCAGAAAGATATAGCCTTCTATGCCCACGTGTACGACGCCGCCGGCAACTGGGTAGGTACAGGCTCCTGGGGGCAACGGGTGGACCGCACCCCGCCCTACACCGCGCTGACCCCGGTGTCCCCGCTTCAATACAACACTGCCTTCACCGTCACTTGGACGGCGTACGATGCTATTGCGGGTTTGAACGCTTTCGACTTACAGTGGGACGCCAATCTCGCCGGATGGCAAGATTATGCCAGCGGCCTTGCTGCACAGTTGCGGCAAACCTGGATCGTAGGCGCGCCGGGAGGCATATATGGCCTGCGCCTGCGGGGGATAGATGCTGCTGGCAATGTCGAAGCCTACCCGTCAGAGGCCGAGACGACGACGTTCATCACGAACACGATCTGCACCACCTTCGACGCTTATGAAGCCGATAACACCCTCCTGTCGGCCAGGTTGGTCAGCAGTTCGGTGAGCGAAGACCATACCTTCTGCAATCCTATCTCGGCCACTCTCGGTCTGGATGATGAGGATTGGCTGGCAATTCCTGCCGTCGCTGGCACACGCTACCTGGCTATTGCCAACCCGCTGGCCAGCAGCCCGGCGGCTGCCGAACTGAGCCTCTTCGACAGCGACGGCGTCACCCTGACCCACACAGCTGCCCCCTCTTTTGGCCAGCTTTCTCTGCTGGACTGGATCAGCGACCGAGATGAGACGGTTTACCTGCGGGTGCGCCACGGCAACGGCCGAGTGGCCGGGCCGGGCGTTGCTTATCGCCTGACGCTGATCTTCGCGGCGCGTTCGCTGTTCTTGCCTATCATCCGCCGCTGATATAACTTGCTGATTTGGTTATATTTGCTATGAAAATCACCGTAATCATTCCAGCCTATAACGAAGTCAACACCATCCGAGAGATCATCCGGCGGGTGCAGGCTACCGGCCGCGCTGATGAGATTCTCGCCGTGGACGATGGCTCAACCGATGGCACGCGCCAGGTCTTGGCCGAAATGCAAGCCCAGGGCGCGCTGCGTGTCATTTTTCACGAACGTAACCAGGGCAAGGGGGCGGCTGTGCGCACGGGCATTCAGAATGCGGCCGGAGACGTCATCATCATTCAGGATGCCGATCTCGAATACGATCCGCGCGATTATGCCGAATTGCTGCGCCCGATCGAAGAAGGTGTTGCCGATATTGTCTATGGCTCACGTTTCCTCGGCGCTGCGCGGCGGCCCATCCTGTTCTGGAACATGGTCGCCAACAAAATTCTCACGTTCACGACCAATGTGTTGTACAACAACATCCTCACCGATATGGAGACGGGCTATAAAGTCTTCCGGCGCGAGGCCGTGAAGGACTTGCCTTTGCACGCCCGCGGTTTCGAATTCGAGCCGGAATTTACCGCCAAAGTGCTCAAGCGCCATGTGCGCATCTTCGAAGTGCCCATCCGTTTCAACCCGCGCGAGTACTCTGAAGGCAAGAAAATCAAGATGCGCGACGCCTTTATTGCGATGTGGACGTTGTTCAAGTACCGTTTCGTGGATTGAGGCGCACAAGCAGAAAGCCAGTGCGCCGAAGCTTTGGGGTAAGCGGCTGCCCGAAAAAGCCCTGTGCAATTGGGGGGATTCGATGCCAGTCGAATTCAGCCTGAGGCTTGTCTCTGTCTGACAGGCAGCTTCATGCGGCTGGCTTGATGTCCTTCACGTTCAATTGCAGGTAAGCCCGCCCGTTGTACTCATTGAGTTCGAAGGTGTAGAGCAGGTCTATGTAACGGGGCAAGTGCTCCAGCCAGTGCCCCTGGCGGAAGGCAATGGCGTCGAAATAGATTTTGCCGTCGCTCACACTCAATTTCAGGTGATTATTGTCCTTGCCCACTGTGCGTGCCTCACTCACGCGCAGGCCTCGGCTGACAAACGCCGCCTGAGGGTTGCCGTAGCCGGTGGGCTGCAGCCACTCCAGCCACTCCAGGACTTCGGGTTTCAATTCGGAGAGGGGGATTTCGGCATCGGCTGTCAGGGTTGGGTGCAATTCGGCCCCGGCCAACTTTTGCGCAGCCAGGGTGCGCAGCCTTTTTTCCAGCTCAGGCAGGTTTTCGTTACGCACGGTGAAACCGGCCGCGGCGGCGTGCCCGCCGTGATGTTCGAGCAAGTCAGCGCATTCATCGAGCGCCTCGGTAATGTGAAACTCTGGGATACTGCGGCAGGAGCCGCGCGTGTGCGTCTCCATGATTTGCGCCACGACCGAGGGGCGATAGTAAGCGTCGGTGAGGCGTGAGGCCACCAGCCCTACCACGCCGCGGTTGAAAGCGGGGTCGGCGGCGAACAGTAAGACCCCTTCTGGGTCAGCGCTCAAGGCCTGCTGCTCGGCCAGCGCTTGGATCTCGCGGGTGATGCGCTGCCGTTCGCTGTTCTGGTTGTCGAGCTGTTGCGCCAGGCCAGCCGCCTCGGCCACGCCGCTCGTGGTCAACAGGGTGTAAGCCGCCAGCGCCGAGTCCAGCCGGCCAGCCGCGTTCAACCGCGGCCCTAAGGCAAAGCCGATGTCGGTCGAATTGATGTTTTCGGGCTTGAGGCCAGAAACGCCGATCAGCGCCATGACCCCCTGGCGGTGTGGACGGCGCAAACGGAGCAGGCCAGCTTTCACTAGGGCGCGGTTCTCACCCACCAGCGGGGCTAAATCGGCCACTGTGCCTAGCGCCACCAGGTCTAGCCAGGATTCGGGCTGCAGGCCATGCTTTGGGAAGGCTTGCACCAGGGCGCAGGCCAGCTTGTAAGCCAGGCCCACGCCTGCCAGGTCCTTATCGGGGTAAGTGTCGCCAGCTTGTTTGGGGTTGATGATGGCCACGGCTGGCGGCAGCTCGTGAGTTGGTTGATGGTGATCGGTGATGATGAGATCGAGACCGATTGCACTGGCGTGCTCAGCTTCAGGGTGTGAGCGCACACCGCAATCTACGGTAATTACCAAACGCACGCCCTCTGCCCGCAGGGTATCCAGGGCCTCGTTGTTCAGGCCATAGCCTTCATCGAAGCGATTGGGGATGTAACCGCGGGCGTTTGCCCCTAGCGCCCGCAATGCTTCCACCAGCAAGGCGGTGGCGGTGACCCCGTCGGTGTCGTAATCGCCATAGACGGCGATGGGTTCTTGGGCGTGGATAGCGCTGCGGATGCGTTCGACGGCCTCGCTGACGCCCAACAGCCGGGCGGGATCGGCCCCGACAGGGGGTTGGGCTTCTAGGAAATGGCGGGCGGCCTCGGCAGTAGCCAGGCCACGGTTGTAGAGGATTTGCCGCAGGAGAGGGGGATAGCCATGCAGCACGCGGTCGGCCTCAGGGGGCAGCCGCGGCGCAACCAGCCAGCGTTTGGATGGAGTGTTGTTCATGGAGAGTGCACTCCGCAAGAAGGATCAGGAGGCAGCCAGGTCGCGCACCAGCGCCAGGGCGCCCATCAGCCCAACGCTATCCCCCAACGCCGCCGGGGCGATGGTCAGATGGTCGAGAAATTTGGGCGACATCACATGTTCGCGCAAGGCCGTGCGCAGGGGTTTCATCAAGACGGGGCCGCTTTGCGAGACGCCGCCGCCGATGATGACGGCTGAGGGGTTGAAAATGTGCAGGTAATCGGCAATTGCTACGCCGATGAAGGTGCCGGCGCGGGCCAGGGCGGCTTGAGAAAGCGTATCGCCTTGCTGGGCGGCCTCGCTGACATCTTTGGCCGTGAGCGGCATTTTCTCGGCCAAGCGCGAGGGCACGCCATTGTTGATTTCCTCCTCCACCCAGCGGACGATGGACGGCCCCGAAGCGATCGCTTCCAGATGGCCGCGTTGCCCGCAGCCACACAGCGGCCCATCGGGGACGACTGTGATATGGCCTAGTTCGGCGGCCAATCCCTGGCTTCCCAGCAGAAGCTGATCGTTGACGATCACGCCTCCGCCAATGCCGGTGCTGATGGTGAGGTAAATCATGTGGTGAAAGCCCTGCCCGGCTCCAAAACGCCACTCGCCGAGGGCAGCCAGGTTGGCATCGTTGCCGGCAGCCACCCGCACGTGGAAGTGATCTTCCAGAAGTTGACGCAAAGGCAGGTTTTCCCAGCCGGGGATGTTGGGCGCGTCTATGACGATGCCTTCGTAGGGGTTGATCGGCCCGGGGGCGGTAACGCCAATCCCAGCCACCTGGCCCTGTTTGGGCCAGGTTTGCTCGATCAAGCGGATAAGACGCTCCAGCGGGGTTTCGTCTTCTCCCTGCGTGGTGAGGCGGTTGAGCGCCAGCGGCGCCAGGGCCTCACCCTGAAAACAGGCAGCACGCATCTGCGTGCCTCCAATGTCAACGGCAATGTAGTGATTCATGGCTCAAAGTATAGCATAATTTCGTTGACGAGTCATTCAAAGACTGCTATCATCATGCCTGGTATGAAAAATCAATCGCCTGGTGGATTGCAGCGTTTACTGCAGGGGGTTCAAGGGTACGCTCGCTGGTTGGCGCCGGGGTTGGGCGTCAAACGCTGGATCATTCCCATTTTGCTTGGAACCACGCTGTTGGGGGTGGGTTTTGGCGTGGTGATTTTGGATGTTTACCGCCATGCGCCGGATACGTGGTGGCTGCCGATTCTGTCTGCGGCCTCGTTGCGCTCGCTCGACCGGCCGCTGCGGGCGCTAATTTTTGGCGGGCTGGGGACATTGTTGATTTTTGGGGGGATTTGGGGGCTGAACCGCTCGCTTTTGGCGCCTTTTCGCAAGCCGGGTATTCAGATGTTGGATGAACTGGCCGGCCATCGGCGGCGGGAGCGCGGCCCGCGCGTGGTCACCATTGGCGGCGGTCATGGCCTTGCCACCCTGCTGCGCGGCTTGAAGGAATATACCCATAACCTGACGGCGGTGGTGACCGTGGCTGATGACGGCGGCTCGTCGGGGCGCTTACGCCGGACGATGGGGATTTTGCCGCCGGGGGATATCCGCAATTGCCTGGCGGCGCTTTCCAACGATGAGGCTTTGCTGACCCAACTGTTCCAATACCGTTTTCCTGACGAGACAGGCGGCCTGGAAGGCCATTCGTTTGGCAACCTGTTCATCAGCGCCCTGGCTGAGATTACCGGCAGTTTCGAGGATGCTGTGGCCGAATCGGGGCGGGTTCTCTCGGTGCAGGGGCGGGTGCTGCCAGCCACCTTGCACGATGTGCGCCTGGTCGCCGATATGACTCTGCCGCATTTGGCTAGCGAGGTGCGCATCGAGGGCGAAAGCCGCATCCCCGAGTTCAACGGCAGGGTACGGCGTGTCTGGCTCGAACCGAATAATCCCCCGGCTTATCCACCCGCGCTTCGCGCCATCCTCGAGGCCGAATTGATCGTCGTCGGACCGGGCAGCCTGTATACCAGCATTTTGCCGGTGTTGCTTGTCCCTGACATCGCCGCCGCCATTCGCGCCAGTCGGGCATTGAAAATCTATGTCTGTAATCTGGCGACCCAACCCGGCGAGACCGAGGCCTTTTCCAGCGGCGATCACGTGCGGGTGATAGAAGATCATATCGGCGGTGGTTTGTTCGATTTGCTGGTGGTCAATCATCGCTACGATTTGCCTCTGCCGCCAGGGGTGAATTGGGTGACAACCGAGGAGGATTTGGATGCCGATTATCCCCTCTACCGCGCCGATTTGGTGGATGTGGAACAGCCCTGGCGGCACAGCGCCCAGAAACTGGCGCAGGTGCTCGTGGATTTGTACCAGGAACGCACCGGCCCTTTGGCGGGTTGAAGCACAACCCCTGCCCGCTGTAAGCCCATGACCAATTTCAGGTCAGGACGCAAAAATGCGATAAAATAAACCCCATTGAAATAAACGCGGCTGCTGGATGTCCAGACAGCCTCGCGGGGTAACATTCCTAAACTATCTGGAGGTTTTTGACATGACAATCAAAGTAGGTATCAACGGTTTTGGCCGTATTGGGCGGCAAGTGCTTAAAGCCATTCGGGATTACCACGCCGATACGCTCGAAGTGGTAGCGTTCAACGACATTGGCGACCTGCCCACCATGGCGCACCTGCTCAAGTACGACTCGAACTATGGCCGCTTCAACGGCACGATCGAGGTTGTGGAAGATGGTCTTGTGATTGACGGCAAGAAAATCAAGGCCTTCAAAGAGACCGATCCGGCGGCGATTCCCTGGGGTGACCTGGGCGTGGACATCGTCATCGAAGGCACCGGTATTTTCACCGTCAAAAATGACGGCGTCAACAAAAAAGGCAAGACGGTCAAAGGCGCGATCAATCACATCACCGCTGGCAAAGCCAAGAAGGTGATCATCACTGCTCCCGCCGAGGGCGAGGACCTGACCGTCGTCATGGGCGTCAACGAAGACAAATACGACCCCGCCAATCATCACGTTGTCTCGAACGCTTCCTGCACGACCAACTGTCTGGCTCCAGCGGTCAAAGTGGTGCATGACAAATTCAAGATCGTGCGCGGTTTCATGACCACTATCCACGCTTACACCAACGATCAGCGCATCCTCGACCTGCCCCACTCGGACCTGCGCCGGGCGCGCGCTGCAGCGATGAGCATGATCCCCACCACCACCGGTGCAGCCAAGGCCCTCAAACTGGTCATCCCCGACCTGGCCGGTAAATTTGACGGCTACGCCATCCGCGTCCCCACCTCCACCGTCTCGGTCGTGGACTTCACTGCTGAAATCGAAACCCCCACCACCACCGAAGAACTGCGCCAGGCCTTCCGCGAAGCC
>Ga0209018_1000215_pt1 | contig 56946 bp, 46 predicted proteins | sample YNPBryBLVA2012_FD_185814 | JGI IMG/M metagenome (GOLD analysis project Ga0209018, IMG submission 185814) | Anoxygenic and chlorotrophic microbial mat microbial communities from Yellowstone National Park, USA - YNP Bryant BLVA 2012 (SPAdes)... ...
TCAACCATGCGGTGTATTATACACCACATGGCGCGCTTCGCGCACCCGCCATTCCTCCCGCGACTCAAGTCGCGGGTTTCCTTGCGGAGGGTCTATGAACCGCATCGATCGCGAAAGATGCAGTTCACAAGATTTTTATCGCATCCTAAAACACTGGCGAATATGACATGAGGAGAACGACATGGAATGGAGCCAGGTCTTGCAAGACCCCGTACTCAAGGATCTTCCATACAAAATCGAACTCAACGAGGACGGCCATATCGTCATGAGTCCGGCGTCGAATCTCCATGGATATTTGCAATCGCGACTCGTCATGGAGCTGGCAAAAAAGATCGACGACGGCAAACTCCTGGTCGAGACGAGCATCCAGACCTCCAAGAACGTCAAAGTGGTAGATGTATGCTGGGCATCCTCTCGGTTCATCGAAAAATTTGGATTCGAGACACCTTACCCAAAAGCCCCTGAACTGTGCATCGAGGTTCGATCACCCACCAATACTGACAGAGAGATGAACGAGAAGATCGAACTCTATCTTGCCAAGGGCGCTCTAGAGGTGTGGATCTGCGAGAGCGAAGGACAGATGAGATTTTTTTGTCATGAAGGCGAAATCGCGGAATCTGGGCTTGTCCCCGGATTTCCAACACACATTCGCGTTTGATCAAACGAACACGCCAAGGCCAATGTCCCAAGCGCCTAGTTGTATGAAGACACGGCCCATCCTGCGAGGCGCCTTTCAATGAGCATCAAGGAATACCGCACTGCCGTCGAGGCCCGCGGCGGTCTGCTGGTGGTCAGACACACCCCCAATGTCGCCTTCGGTGATCGGGTTCGCATCCAGGACCACGCCGGCCAGGTCCGCAATGGTCAGGTCATCCGTGCTAGCGATGACGAGGTGCTGATCCTGGTCTTCGAGGGCACCGATGACCTGGACCTGGAGAACACCTGGGTCCGCTTTCTCGATGAGCCGATCGAGATCGCACTCTCGCCCGAGATCCTGGGGCGTGAGTTCAACGGGCTCGGTGTCCCGCGCGATGGTCGTCCACCGATCCTCTCGGCCATCCGCCGTCCGGTCGGGGGCTCGGCCATCAACCCAGCCGCACGCACCTATCCACGCGAGTTCATCCAGACCGGGATCTCGACCATCGATGGACTCAACTCACTGGTACGCGGCCAAAAGCTGCCGATCTTCTCCGGCTCGGGTCTGCCGCATAACCGGCTGGCGGCCCAGATCGTACGCCAGGCCAAGCTGGTCGATGCGTCCGCCGGCTTCTCGATCGTCTTCGCCGCCATGGGCGTCTCCTACGCCGACGCCAAGTTCTTCCGCGACGAGTTTGCCAACTCGGGCGTGCTGCGCAACGTGGTGATGTTCATCAATCTGGCCGACGACCCGCCGGTCGAGCGCCTGATCCTGCCGCGCACTGCGCTCACCGCCGCCGAATATCTGGCCTACGACCTCGACCGCCATGTACTGGTGGTGCTCACCGACATGACCAACTATGCCGAGGCGTTGCGCGAGGTCGCCACCGCCAAGGGCGACGTGCCGGCACGCAAGGGCTATCCGGGCTATCTGTATTCGGACCTGGCCGAGCTCTACGAGCGCTGCGGACGCATCCACCAGCGTCACGGCTCGATCACCCTCGTGCCCGTGGTCTCCATGCCCTCGGACGACATCACCCACCCGATCCCGGATCTCACCGGCTATATCACCGAGGGTCAGATCGTGCTCTCGCGCGAGCTCCACAATCAAGGGATCTATCCGCCGGTCAATATCTTGCCGAGCCTGTCGCGTCTGATGAAGGATGGGATCGGCAAGGACGACACCCGCGAGGACCATCCGCGCGTCGCCGCCCAGCTCTATGCCCTCTATGCGCGCGCCCAGGAGACGCGCAATCTGGCCTCGATCATCGGCGCCGACGAGCTCTCCGAGCGCGACCGGCTCTATCTGAGCTTTGCCGATGCCTTCGATCAGCGCTTCGTCGGCCAGGGTGAGGACGAGGATCGTTCGATCGAGGCCACGCTCAATCTGGCCTGGGAGCTGATGAGTATCTTCCCGCGCGACATGCTCACGCGCCTCAAGGAGACCGATCTGGCCAAGTATTACCGAGAGGTCGAGGCATGAGCGCACCCTCGCCTGCCGTCACCTGCGATCAGTGCGCAGCGGCCTGTTGCAGGCTCGAAGTGCGGTGTCTGACCGAGACCGGGGTGCCGCCTCACTTCACCAGGCGCGATGCCTGGGGCGCGGTCGTGATGAAGCGTCTGGACGATGGCTGGTGCGCGGCGCTCGACCGCGACCGCCTACGCTGCCGCATCTATGAACAACGGCCGCTGTTGTGCCGCGAGTTCGCGATGGGCGGCCCCGAGTGTCTCATCGAGCGGGAGGCCGCATGGTCCAACAACTGATCAAGGTCCCGCCGACCAAAAACACCTTGCTCAAGCTCAAAAAGCAGGTTCGGTTCCTGGAGGACGGTCACGACCTGCTGGAGCGCAAGCGCGAGCTGCTCACGCGCCTGGTCTATGAGCGTATCGGCGAATATCGCCGGCTGCGCGCCGAGTCCGAGCGTGCGCTGGCCAAGGCCTACCAGTGTCTGGCCATTAGCCATCTGCGCATGGGCAGCCGCGCCATCCGTCAGGCCTCGCTCGGGGTCGAGCCAGCCCTCAAGGTGGATATCCTGCCGCGCCGGGCGCTCGGGGTGGAATATCCGGCGGTGACGAGCGAGCGTCTGCCGCTCAAGCCGGTTGGGCTGCTGGGGACGGACGTGAGCTTCGATACCACGCGCGAGCATCTGGCCGAGGCCGCCGTGCGGCTCGCGCAGCTCTCGGAGGTCGAGATCGCGCTTCATCGTCTGCTCGAAGAACAGCGCAAGGCCCAAAAACGGGTCAATGCACTCAAGTACAACATCATCCCGCGCTATCACCGCACCATCCGCTTCATCCAGTCCTCACTGGAGGAAGAGGAGCGCAACACCCTGTTCCAGGTCAAGCTGCTGCGTGGGCAGGTGCGCTAACGCCCCAGGAGATGCGCATTGATTTCGTGCAGCACCAGGCTGCGGAACTTCTTGGCGCGCAGCCGATCGGCCTCGGTCCAGGGTTCGGACTGGCGCGCTGTGGTCTCGATCCAGCGTTCAAAAGACGAACGCGGTGAAAGCACCTGACGCTGCTCATCGAAGAGCGCACCCTTGCGTGGGTCGCCCGCCCACTGGACCGTCTGGGGTTGCTCGGGACGCCACCACAAAAACCAACGATCGCCGGTCTCACGATCGCCCTCGATACGCACCACCAGCAAGCCACTGGCCTGCTCGGCATACTGGAGGGCGTCCGGGAAGAGTGACGAGAGTCGGTCAGTGGCGAAGATCGGGTCGGGCATCGTCTCGCGTAGCCAGTCGACCAGGGCGCGGATATCTGAAGGCTCCGGCGTCTGCCCAAAGGTCACGATGGCCAGGTCGTCGACCAGTGCCGCCCCCGTGGCGCGCTCCAGCGACAAGAGCGTCTGGCCCAGGGTCTGGTCGATCGGATGGGTCTGGCCGTCCTTGATTTCCACGCCCAGATCGCGCTCGCCCTCCGAGAGCCACAGCGCCGAGCGCAGGGCGAGGATCTCTTGATCACTCTCGTTGAGCTCCATCAGCCGCTGCGCGCTCTGATAGCCGGCGATGGCGAGCGCGAACACCTGGGCCATCTCGGCACAACGCAGCCGCACCGGCAGCGGCAGATGACGCGGCTCGGAATGATGACAGGCGATCAGTCCCCACAGCTCACCGGCGATGGGCACCGAGAACGACAGTGAGGCGGTGACGCCCATGTTACGGAGATATTCCAGATGCACCGGCGAGACGGCGCGCAGGTCCGAGAGCGAGAGATCGGCAAGTGCGCCGGGGTCGAGGCTCAGAATGGGGACATCGGTCGTGTGGATATCGGGGATCTGACGGTGCGAGTTGAGCCGGTAGAGATGGCGCGCGATCTGGGGGATGTCGGAGGCTGGATATCTCAGACCCAGATAGGGCAGCAGGCCCTCCGTTAGACTCTCAGAGATGACCTCGCCGCAGCCATCGTCACGAAAGCGGTAGATCATGACCCGCTCGAAGCCGGTTGCGGCACGCATCTCGTCGGCGAGATACTGGCAGTGGTTCTCCCAATCGCGCTCGGAATAGGGCATGCGATAGAGACGATGTGGGACGGGGCGGTAAGCCTCGTTGTGCTGATTGGCGGGCAATGCGACTTCCAGTTCCAGCAGCCAGTTGTGTTCGTTGCAGGAGAGCAGACCGTCGAGCGTACCCACAGGACCAGCCAGCAGACCCGGATAGAAATGCTTGCGGGAAGAGGCACGCATCCAGGCATCGGGCGCCTCGGCGATATCGGCCAGTTCGGTCTTGGGTGGGAATCCGGGTAGCAGGTCAGTGAGTGCGCGACCGAGGGCCGAGTCGGGCGTCCAATTGGTCCAGTCGGCCAGATTGGCGCTTGCGAATCGCACGATCGCCTCACCGGTGCGTCCGCCTAGCAGACAACCCCAGGGTTGGATAGACTGCACATGATGCAGTTGCTCACGCTCGCATTCGGCCCAAAAGCCTGGGGCTAGGGATTCGCTCATGGTCTGTGCTCAGGTTGCTTAAGTCCGGTTGGCGTGATCTTAAATATTCGGACGGACCCATGTCATTTCCATCCTCCCCTTCACATCCATGCCTCGAAATCGACCTGGCCCTCGCCCTGCGCCGGGCCACGGCCGAGATCCATGCCGAGATCGAGCAACTGCCGCTGATGGCGCGTCTGACCTCGAAGGCCGTGATACTCGATGACTATCGTCGTTATCTGCGTGCCATCCTGTCCGTCTATGCCCCGCTGGAGCAGATCCTCTACGCCCGGCTCGACGACACGACTCGCGATCGGCTCGGCATCATGCCCAAGTTGCCGGCACTGATCGCGGATATGGAGGAGCAGGGTCTGACGTTCAACTCGGCGACCCTGGCATTCGCACCTGGACCCGCTCTGCTCGACGATCTCAGCACCACGGTCGGTGGACTCTATGTCCTGGAGGGGGCCACGCTCGGCGGTCGGACCATCGCCCGTCATCTGCGAGGCATCATCGGTGCCCCACTCGGGTCGACACGCTTCCTCGATTTTCATGGCCAGAATACTGCGACGGCCTGGAAGAGGTTCACGGGAGGACTCAATGCACTCGTTGCACAAAAGGTACTGGTTCCAGATCGAGTGATCGCGGGCGCCCTGACGGTGTTCGCGCACATCCACACCCAGATCAAGCTAACCCCTGAGCGGTCCATCCTTTAGCTCGATCCGCTCGGTGGATCACTTCGCTCATCTCGCTCATTCGGAATGCATCCATGGCAATCTCTCAGGGATATGGCCGCGAGCGCCGAGTCAACGCCCGCTACCGTGTCGATCTCGCTGCCGAACTCAGGCACCCCCAGGGCCAAGTGATTCATGGACGGGTCCGTGACATCTGTGCCGGGGGACTCTTTCTTGAGCTCGCCTCTGACCAGATCTCTGACGATCTGCGACCAAGCCAAGCCTACCGCCTGGACATCGCCCTACCTGATGACCCTCGAGCGGCGGGCGCACTGGCAGAGGTCGTGCGCACAACGCCGTATGGACTCGGACTGCGCTTCACGACCCTGCTCGAGGACACGGCTGACCGGCTGGGTCGCTTCATTCATCAGGCGGCCACAACGGCCATAGACGAACACCGGAATCAACTCGACCACCAGGCACTCGGGTTGCTGCGTGCCCTAAGCAAGGAGCGCTTGCCCGAGATCTTCGATCAGTGGATCGGGCATCTACTCGAAGCGCTCTTGGAATACAGCGAGCATGCCGAGTCCGACGTGCATCGGTCACTCGCCGCCAGCGAGGCCGGCCTGCTCATCCAGGCCCTCCAGTCGGGACGCCTGGCGTCTCAGGTGCATGAGGTCATCCAAGAATCCCTCGTCGCCCCCACACCGACCCCGGATCCCCATGATCAAAATAAAGGGCGGATCGAGCTCGCGCTCCTCGATCAGGAGGTGTTCGAGAACTGGCTGGTGAAGTCCGAGCTCAGCACCCGGTTGGAACAGGAACTGAGCGAACTCCTGGGCATGCTGCGTTCACAGGCCACGCCATTATCGGGCCAGCCACTCTGGCCGATCGAACCCGAACGCCTACTCGATGTGCTGGAGGGACTCCTGGGTCAAGTCGGCGTCAGCGACACGATCCTGCGCATCGGTCTGCGGAGCGGCGGGCATCGGATCGCCGATGCACTCGCGGCGTTCTATCGCGCACTCTCTCTCGACTGGTCCCATCTCGGATTGACCGCGTCCAAGCCTGGGGTCCAGACCTTACAGGCGCCACACCCCGAGGTCGGACCCAGCGCCGACCCCGGGGATGGATTCGTCCCGCCCTCGGATCTGACCCCGGAACCGCCCGCGCCACCCGAGCCGACCACCACACCCCAGTCGCCCGCCAGACCCAACCCGATGCCAGACCAGCGGGCGCCGGGACCCCTGCCAGCCGAGCCGACCCCGGCACCACAGGATCTCCGAGTGCGTGAACTGTTCGACGCCCTGCGCGCTCAGGCCCTCCAGCCATCCAGACCCGCGCCCATCCAGCACGGGGTACAGCATCCCCCCCTGGATAGCGGGCGACTCGACCTCCCTTGGACCCAGGGGCGCGTCGACCTGACCGATCGTCTCATCACCGAGATCCTGAGCGACCAATCCACACCGAAGACGCTCAAGACCGTACTGGAGCGTATCCCAGCGCATCTGCTCTCCATGGCCTTGACGCATCCGGGCGCACTCCTCGATGAGCGACATCCATTGACGGTCCTGCTCGATCAAGTCGAGCAACTCGCGCGCCTGCTTCCCAATGGGGCCCGCGACGACCCCGAGCGTCAGCAAGAATTCGAACAGCTGGTCGAGCGTCTGGTGGCGACCGAACCGGGCGATCTCCCGGCCCTGGAGGTGCTCAGCGAACAGATGCGGGGGCTCAAGGCGCACCTTGAGCACCTGAGTCGCACAAATCACGCGCACTGGATCTCGCTCTGCAATATCCGCGAGCGTCATCGCCAGGCCCGGGAAGGGGTTCGTCAGCGGATCAACAGCCTTCTGGATGGCCTATACATCCACCCAGTAGTCACCGAGATCCTCGATCGCGGCTGGCGCAGCCTCCTCGAGATGGTCGGTATCACCGCAGGTGTGGACAGTCCGCGTTGGCGTCGTCACTGGCGCACGCTCTGGCAACTGCATCTCGACACCGGTGGCGAGGCCCTGGCGCATCGGGGCGCCATTGAGTTGAGTCGCCAGGAGGTCCTCCTCGAGGAGATCCTCGATGGATTGGGCGCCGCGGGCCTGACGGCCGAGGAGCACGCCGAGCTGACCGAGCGCGTCCATCAGGCGCTTAAACAGGTGCGTGCCGGTCAGGTCGCCCCCGGGCTCCATCAGCCCTTCAGGCCGCTCCTACCCGACCCTGAGGATGGGCCGGACACGGTCGATGAGACGATCGCCGAGGCAGACTGGAACGCGGCAATCGCCCGCATCGATGCCCTACCGATCGGCACCCTGCTCTGGACTCAGGAACGCGCTGGTCCAATGGCGCTCTGTCTGATCTGGCGCAGCCCGGATGGGTCGCGTCTTGGCCTCAGCGATCCCCTGGGCAAGCGCCTAACCAGTCTGCGTCGCAGCCGCCTGGCCCGCAGGCTCCTGCGCCAACGCCTCGTCATCGACCGCCCGCCGCCCACAGGAAGCGTACAGCGTGCCACCACCGCCGCCCTGGAGCGCATGGAGTCTCAGATCCATGAGCATGACCTTCCCGATCCCCTGACGGGGCTTGCGAGTCAGCGTCAGCTCAAACTCGCCCTGATCAGGGTCCTCACCCAAGCCGACCCCAATGTCCAGCCCTATGCCCTGGGGATCCTGGAGCTCGACCGCCTCGCCATCCTGACCTTCCAGTATGGATCGGACACCGGGGAGCAGATCCTCAAGTACGCCGCGGACCAGTTGCGCCTGCACCTTGCCCACAACCAGTGTCTGGCCTCTCTCGGCAATGGTCGCTTCGGCGTCCTGATCGGGATTCGGGATCACGACGAGGCCCGGGGCTTGGGCGAGCGCCTGCGCCTGAGCCTGAACGCGATCCCAATCCAGATCCAGTCGGTTACCCAGGGCCTATCCTGGAGCCTGGGGTTTAGCCTCATCGAGGACCGACGGCAGCCGCCAGAACACTATCTCTCGACGGCGAACCTGGCCTGCCTGGCCGCCCAACGTCAGGGGGGTGACCGGGTGATCCTCTTTCGTGATGAGGACCCAGTCATCCACAAACAACTGGAACAGATGCGGATCTGCGCCCAGACCGCAGAGGCCATCCGCTCGGGGCGGATACGGCTACGCTTTCAGATCATCGCCGCGCTGACCGAGCTCGAGGATGGCCAAGAGCCGGTCGCGCATCATTCGGAGATCCTGCTCAGCGTCTATGATGAACGGCATCGTCCCCTCCCGCTTGGCGACTTCATCGCCGCCGCCGAGGCCCTGAACATGATGCAGATACTGGATCGCCAGGTCATCGAGACCACATTGCGCTGGCTCAACGCACACCCTGGGCTGGAGGGGCCACTCGGCAGCGTGGCCGTCAATGTCTCGGGTCAGACCATTGGTGAGGCCGACTTCGTCGCCTGGGTCAGCCAGCGTCTGGAACACTGGGCGATCCCCCCCAGGCGGCTGGGATTCGAGGTGACCGAGACCGCGGCCATCACCGATCTCAAACGCGCGGCAGCCAACCTCGAGCACCTCAGGGCACTGGGCTGCCCGATCTATCTCGACGACTTTGGTGTTGGGCTCTCGTCTTACGGCTATCTTAAGCACCTGCCGATCGATTACCTCAAGATCGACGGCTCTTTCATCTAAGGATATCGTCAATAATCCCCATGATCAGGTGATCGTGCGTTCCTTCAACGAAATCGCCCACTTTATGGGTAAGCAGACGGTGGCCGAGTTCGTGGAAAACGCCGAAACCCTGAGCCTAATGCGTGAGCTTGGCATCGATCATGTCCAGGGCTATGCCATCGCACGCCCCGGTTTCATCGATGAATTCTTTACCCGACACTGAGCACCTGCCAGGCCCGAAGCGCGCCATCAGTCCTCGTGCCGGGAGACAGCCAAGGCGGGGCGCTTGACCGAATTGTGTGCGCATTCCCTTCTTAGGCGAAAGACAAGAGGGGTTGACATCCTCCCTGGCCTGAAGGCCGGGGAGGATGTCAAGGAACGGATTTTCAATTGGCTCAAGCAGACCGCGTCTCTGGGTCGGTTGTCTGCATCACAGTTGCAGTGCCCCTCACTCCCCCGCCGGCTGGGCGGGATCCCCCTTCCACGGCTGAATGACCACCGCCGAGACGCTGTTTTTAGGCGAGCCTTCGATGAGGCGGTCGCTGTAGGTCAGATAGACCAGGGCGTTGCGGGGTCCATCGTAGAAACGCACCACCTGCAGGGTCTTGAACAGGAGCGAGGTGCGTTTCTTAAACACCGGCTCGCCGTTGCGTTTGCCCGACCGGATGTCATCAGGCAGGGCGATGGGGCCGATCTGGGTACATTCGATCGAGGCGTCCGAGGTGTCCTCGGCCACCCCGACGGCCCCCGAGACACCGCCGGTCTTGGCCCGGCTCAGATAACAGACCACCCCGGGGATCGCCTCGTCTTGGAAGACCTCGACGACGATCTTGTCGTTTGGGCCCATCCATTTGAACTTGGTCGAGACACTTCCGATCTCCTCGGCGTGGGCCAGGCCGAAGAAAGCGCCGATCAAGAGCGGCACGAGCAGTATAGATTGCATGCTGGGTTCTCCGGGTGTGGGGTGTCTTCAGGTGCGGGCGCCGAACAGTCGGACGTGCTCGCTATGACTGCGGGTCAGGGCGTCTTCCATCGAGACGCCGAGGAACCAGTTGCCGGTCAGGGCCAGACGGGTGCCGGCGAGCGCGGCATCGAGCTGCTCGACCAGTCTGAAATGACCCTGGCGCAGCGCCGGCAGACGATTGTGGACACGCGACTGGGCGGCGATCCGGTCCGGGGTGACACCCAGGGCCTGGCAGGCACATCTGACCTGGGATTCCGGATCAAGTACGCCGGGGCGGAAGTGGAAGGCAAAGCCGCGATACTGGGCGTCGGGCAAAAAGTCACGCGAGACGGCGGAATAGAAGGCGTCCTCGACCGCGATCAGACCGGCGAGCGGCGGCAGGTTCAGGGCGTCCTGCCGGAAGACCAGCACCAGGGTCTCGATCTCGGCCATCCCGATGCCAGCGACCAGGGCACGCGCCCGGGCAAAAACAGCCGGGATCAGCATAGCTGCGACATCAGGCGGCACGGCCAGGGTCAGATGGGCGCTCCTGATCGCGGTGCCATCCTGGAGTCGGACCTTAAACCCTTCACCCTCGGTTGCGATCTGCTCGATCCGCTGCCCGGTGCGGACCTCAAATGTCCCCTGGGCGACGAGGGCGTTCGGGATGGCCGAAAGCCCGTCGGCGAAGGTGAAGGCCTTGATGACGTCCTTGCGGCGCGGTTTGCGCCGAAACAGCGCCTCGGCCGGGTAGTCGTCTGCCGGCTGGCAGATCACGGCCTGGAAGGCGTGCTGGAGTAGATCGCGATAATTGCGCCGACCGAGGACGGCGCTGTAGTAGTCGCGCACGCTGCGCCCCTCCTTGGGTTCCTTGACCAGCCTGGGCAGCGAGCCTAGCGCTTCGAAGGGATGGATGGCCGAGAGGATAAAGCGGCGTCGACCGTCCTTCCAAAGCCTATAGCCGACCCTGAGCTTGGGCTGGACCTGGGTGGTCAGCCCCAGATCATCGAGGATGGACAGCAGATTGCCATAGCTATTGAAGCAGGTGTGCCCACCGGCCTCGGTCCAGAAACCACCGAGCGCCGGAAAGGTCTGGCTATTGATGCAGCCGCCGATGCGGTCGCTCGCCTCGAGCACCAGGGTGCTCAAACCGCGGCGGGCTGAGAAATGCGCGGCACCCAGTCCGCTAATACCAGCGCCGATGACAATGTGGTCGAAATCTGTGCTCATGGGGCGGGATTGTGTCCAGTCGGCTCGTTGTCATCCGGGGGCGTCTCGATCTCGTCGAGACGCAGATGACTGATGTCGGGGATATGCACCGGCTCAGGTGGCCGGTCGCAGTCGGCCAGACTCCAATCCGAGCCGTTGACCAGGCTCAGATGGCTGAGATCGAGGTCCGGCGGCCTAACCTGGGGCGGCTCTTCGAGGAACTCAAAGCCGCCCTCGGCAGTGAGATTCGCGACCGCCTCAGTGTCGGTCTTAAGCGTGGTGACCTTGGGCGTGACACCGGCTTCGGGATCTGCGACCAAAGGAGGCTTTGTAGGAGGTGACGGAGATTGAGTGGACGCGGCAACCTCAACCGCCCTTAGGGTGACGATGGCACCGGCCTCCTCGAAGATGCGCTTGTAGCGGGCCGCGGTAGCGGCGTCCGCGTTGCGCTTGACGGTAAGCCGTTGGCCCTTGAAAAGACGCTCGATACCTGTGGCGTCCAGCTTGAAGGCCGCCTGGAGCCGCTCGCGCGCCAGACGCGGATCGGCGCCCGGTTTGAGTGTGCCGTCGAACAGGATGTCGAATCTTGCCCCTGACATCTCTCCCCCCTCTTTGCATCAAGGATCAGGCGCCCCCGATCGCCGGTCGCCACAGGTGACCGCCTCGTTGGAGCTATTGCAAGCGCCCTTTTACTCGGTCAGCGGCTTGGATAGGGTAAAGGCCCCGCGGATGTCGCCAACCTCGAAGCCGCGTGCGCGGTCGTTCGGATAGTGCTCATCGAGCGCTTGAGCGACCGGTGCCGCGATGGTCTTGCCATGACAGGCCAGACAGACCTCCTGGGTTGGGATCGCCTTCATGAAACGGAAGGTCCTCCGTCCCTGATCGTCCTCGACCACCTCGGCCTGGCTCAGGGTCTCGGCGGGTTGGCCCTCGGCCAGACGGGCCTTGAAGGATTCGAGCACCCGGGTCTCCCAGGCGTCCGGTGTGCCAAGTTTCGTGTTGCGCGTCTTGAGGCTGACACGCCCAACCTCCCAGCCGCTGGCTTCGGACAGCTCGGCGGCAATGGCGGGCGAGCGATCCTTGCAGACTGAGATCGCCCCGACGGGGCCGCCGCTCTCGATCGCCGCCTTAAGTTCGGACTGTAATTGCCCGGAGAATTCCTTGATGATCTGTTTGGCCTCTTCGGTCAAGGGGTCATCGGCTGAGGCCAGGACTGGCATCGAGCTGGTCAGGAGATACAGGCTGGCGGCAATCAGGATTCGGGGGACGATTGGGGTCATGGGGCCCTCCTTAAGGTCGTGCTGGGTTCAAGGCTGTGCATTAAGGATCCGCGATCCATCCAGCGCGATCAAGCCTCGCCAGTCTTGGACGGGTGATAGAAACGCCTTCAGTCACCTTTGGTTCAGCCAGGGTCTGCCGGGCGCCATCTCCCGAGCCGCTGGCCAAACTGGACCCCGATGCCGGGCACCAGTCCAGGTTCCCACTCGGTCTGATCGGGCAGCAGCAGGATCACGGTCGAGCCGAGATTGAAGCGTCCCATCTCCTCACCGCGTTCCAGGTGGATACATTGCTCGTCGACGGCATAGTCCCAGCGCCGGGGCTCTAAGCCCGAATGCGGCGGCGTGACCTCACCGGCCCAGACCGTCTCGAGGCCGCCGACGAAGATCGCGCCGACCAGGATCAGCGCCATGGGACCGGCTGCGGTCTCGAAGCGGCAGATCAGACGCTCGTTGCGCGCAAATAGGTCGGATACACCCGCGGACGTGATGGCGTTAACGCTAAAGAGCGTGCCCGGCACATGGACCATTTGATCGAGCCGCCCACCAAGCGGCATGTGGATACGATGGTAGTCACGCGGCGAGAGATACAGGGTTGCGAAACGCCCGCCCTCGAAGGGATGGGGCTCGCCGGGTGCGAGCGCAAGCAGCGACTCGACGCGATAGTGACGCCCCTTGGCCTGGATCAGCCGCCCGGCCTCGATGGTCCCGATCTGAGTGATGGCACCATCGACCGGACAGAGGATGGCCGCCGGGTCCGGGTCGAGCGGGCGGGCATCGGGACGGAGCGCGCGGGTGAAGAAGGCATTGAAGTGTGGATAGGCGTCTAGGTCCGGTTCCAGCGCCAAACGCATGTCGATGCGATAGATCTGCGCGAAGTTTCGGATGATCAGCCGCTTGAACGGTCGCCACCGGACGCGCGCCAGCCAGTACAGGCGTTCGGAGAGCCAGCGCTGGGGGATCAGGTGTTGCAGGGCGATGAAGAGCCGGTCTGTGAGTGACATGCGGGTATCCCATCGGCAAAACGTCTTTGAACCACAGGTGAGCAAAGCGAGCAAAGTCTTTGAGGAAACGGAGTGACTTTCACGTCCCTGGGGCGCGCGGCGTTTTGGGGTCATTCATCCGCCGATCCGTCTCCCCCAGATCTGGGCCTCGGCGAGCACCTCGGCCAGGTGCAGGGTGGTCGGGGCACCATCGCGGATGACCTGACGGCCCCGGATCCAGACCTGACGCACCTGGTGGCGTCCAGCGGCATAGACGAGCTGCGAGATCGGGTGATAGATCGGCTGGGTGTGCGGATCGCGCAAATCGACCGCGACCAGATCGGCCGACTTGCCTGGCTCGATCGAGCCGATCTCCGCGTCCAGACCGAGGGCGCGTGCCCCATTGATGGTCGCCATCCGTAGCACCTCGGTCGCGGGCACGGCGGCGGCCGAGCCGGCGACACCCTTGCCGAGCAGGGCCGCGGTGCGCATCTCGCCGAGCAGATTGAGATCATTGTTGCTGGCCGCACCATCGGTGCCGAGCGCGACGTTCACCCCCGCCTCCAAGAGCCGCGCGACCGGGCAGAAACCGCTGGCGAGCTTGAGATTGGACTCCGGACAGTGCACAACGCTTGCGCCCGTCTCGGCCAGGCGCGCGATCTCGGTGTCTGTGAGTTGGGTCAGGTGCACGGCGGCCAGGGCCGGGCCGATCAGACCCAGCCGATCGAGCCGCGCAAAGGGGCGCTCGCCCCGGGCTTGGACCGCCTGCTCGACCTCGTCTCGAGTCTCGTGCAGATGGATATGGATCGGCACGCCCAGTTCGTGCGCCAGGCTCGCTACCCGTTGCAGCGGCCCATCCGAGACCGAATAGGGCGCATGCGGCGCCCAGGCGACCCGGATCAGCGGGTGGTCACGATAGCACTCGTGCAGCGCCAGCCCCTTGGCGATGTACTCATCGGGCGAGGCGGCATAGCGGGTCGGGAAATCGACCAGGATCATCCCGATCAGGGCGCGCATCCCGGCCGCGGCCGTCACCTGGGCCGAAACCTCGGGGTAGAAATACATGTCGTTGTAACAGGTCACCCCACCGCGCAACATCTCCAGTACCGCCAAGCGCGTCCCAGCGGCGACGAAGTCGGCATCGACCCAGCGCTGCTCGGTCGGCCAGATGTGCTGGTACAGCCAGGTCATGAGCGGCAGGTCATCGGCTAAGCCCCGCAGCAAGGTCATGGCGGCATGGGTGTGGGCATTGATCAGACCCGGGATCAGGACATGACCGGGCAGCTCGAGGGTCTGCTCGGCCTGGATGGTGCGCCGTGCCTCCTCGTAGGGCAGGAGCGCCTGGATACGCCCGTCGGCAATGGCGATGGCATGATCGGTCAGTTGGCGATCCTCGGGATCCACGGTCAGGATCCACTCGGCATGGATGAGCAGTTCGGCGTGCATCGCGCGGTCCTTTGGTTACGGGGACGAATGGGTGACAATAGGCGCCACCATGCCACAAAGGAGCCTGCGGTCAACTCCCCCGGCCTGAAGTCCGGGGCCTGTGAGAACAGGCTCGGTTGACCAGGGATACGGAGGTGGCGAGACGGACGGCCTAACCGCGCTACGCGCGGTGCGCTATCCATCCCCGTCCTGAAGGACGGGGATGGATAGCGCAAGAAGGATGAACAAACGCGCAAAATGCGGGTTCAAGGTGGTCTGTGCAGACCCTGGATCAAAATAGCTCGATGAGTAGACGCTGCGCCTGAGCCAGAGCCTGCTCATTGGCGCTGGAGGGCTCCACATCTCCAACGTCGACAACCTGCATTTCGACCGGAACCACGCCATGGCCGAGCAGGCCGATTTCACTGGCGGCCTTTTTGGAGAGATCGATCGTGCGTCCCTGCGCATGGGGTCCGCGATCGTTGATGGTGACCTCGACCGAGCGACCGTTGATTTTGTTGGTCACCAGCACCCGGGTACCAAACCTCAGGGTGCGATGCGCCGCCGTCAGTTCATCCTGGTCGAAACGCTCGCCGCTCGCGGTGCGGCGGCCATTGAAGCGATCCGCGTAGTAGGAGGCCAGGCCCTCGGTGGTAAATGCCTGGGCCTGGGTCATTGGCAAGAGCGAGAACGCTAGCGCCAAGGGTGATAGCCAGTTGCGTCGATTGACCAAAACGCTTCCTCCGCATGTCGTTTGGTGTTTGGGCGCTTGAGCAAGAACCCTTCGGATACTCGTTCGCAGGGGGGATGCTAACCGGCGGGATACTCTGGAGGCAAGCAAAAATTCGCCAAATCAATCCGAGATTTAGCCAATCTATGGATCAAGGCCGCTCATGCCGAAGCCGCCCGGACTGGCCAGACGCGGCAGATCTGGCGGCCAATCCGCGCGGGAGCGCCTAGCGAGCGCCGACATCTGAGCGCGTCAATCGTACACTATACTCCAACGCCGGATCGGGCGTGGTGGCTTCGAGCGGCAGGAAGGCATAGGGCGCGATCCGCGTGCGCTGCAAGGGCTGGTCGAGCGCCTCGGCCACCGCCGGATCGCGTCCATAGATGTCGCGGCGCAGGCTGAGGCTGCCTTTGGCGTCGGCACGGGCCGTCAGGTAATAGAGCAGAACCGGCAAGGGCTCAGACAGATTGACATAGCGCGTCTTGGTGTCTTCAAAGACGCTGTCGATGCGCGCCCGATCCCAGCCTGACTCCTCCAACAGCAGCTCGGCGAGCTCAATCGGATTCTGCACCCGCACACAGCCGTGGCTGAGGGCGCGCACCGGGCGCCCGAACAGTGCCTTGCTGGGGGTGTCGTGCATATAGACGGCATGGCGGTTGGGGAACATGAACTTCACCCGTCCCAGTGCATTGTCCGGCCCCGGCGACTGGACCACACGATAGCGTTTGTAGTCGGCGGCATTGCCGCCGCTGACCCGGCGCCCCGTGCGTCGATCGATCAGGGTGTATTTGTCCGAGACGTTACCGAGATTTTTTTGGATCGAGACCGGCACGGTCCAGGTCGGATTGAGCACCAGATGATCGAGCCGGTCGCGGAACATGGGTGTTTGCGAATCCTCTTTGCCGACAATGACGCGCGTGCTCCAGACGATCTCGTGTCCGCGCACCAGGTGGGCCATGTAGTCGGCGACGTCGACGAAGATATAGTCGGACGGCAGGTCCTCATAGAGCCAACGCATGCGCTCCAGGTTGAGGCGGATGCGATCGATCTTGGATTCGTCGACGGGATCATGGATCGCCGCGAGCGTCTGGGGGCCGACCGTTCCATCTGGGACGAGACCACGAGCCCGCTGGAAGGCGCGTACCGCCTCGCTTAGGGCGGCATCGAAGACATCGGGCCGATCGGAGTCCCGGCGCTCACCATAACCGAGCAGACGCAGATGCTCGCGCAACAGGGCGACACGCTCACCCCGGCTGCCGAGCGAAAGCGGGGGTCCAGGCGTGAGCGGGGGAAGCTGATTGAGGTGACGCGCACCTGCATAATGACTCAAGGCACGCTTGAGATCCTGATACCAAAAGGGTTTGTGGAAACGCCCGTTGAGAAAGTCGGCCAGATCCTCGGCCTCCAGGGCCCCGTGCATGTCGGCGATCAGACGCTCGGCAGGCACCAGGGGGCGATCGTTCCATTGTGGATCGACGATGACCGGATCGAGCTTGCCGTAGCGGGTGTGATGGACATAGCGCAAGAGCGCATCGCTGAGCTGGAGATCGGCGGCGAGGCGCGCGCTGCCACGGAGTGCCGCGAGCACGCCGGGTCGGCTCAGTGTGCGCAGGCGCTCGACATGGAAGTCCTCGGGGCGAAATCCGTCTTCCTCGCTCCGCTCGACCAGATCGAGCAGCGCATCGATCTGTGTCGGATTGGACCAGACCAGGGCGTAGTCACGCTGGAGATAAAAATCGGCGAGCACGGGCGCCGAGAGCAGTGGCACACCGTCGATGGCCAATGTCCTGGAGTCGCGAAACGCCTCCAGGGTCGCGACGAGCAGATCGTTGGCGCGCCCGACCGCGGGTGTCATCAGGGTCAGCCAGGACAGCAGGACCAGTGGAAACGATGTCTTCATGTCGTCAATTCAAACCTCACCGATGAGCTCGACCCGACCGCGGTCGTCGACCGATTCTAGGCGTACGGTGAACCCCCACAGACGGCGGATGTGGCGCAACATCTCCGGCACCGAGTCGCCGAGTGGACGCCGGTTGTGCATGAAATGACGCAGGGTCAGCGAGCGGTCACCACGCCGATCGACATTGTAGACCTGGATGTTGGGCTCGCGCGTACCCAGATTGTACTGTTCGGCCAGCGCCTGACGCAGGACACGATAACCGCTCTCCTCGTGGATCGCCTTGACCCTGAGATGTTCCTCCAGGTCGTCGTCGGTGATGGCAAAGAACCGGAACTCGCGCATCAACCTGGGCGAGAGGAACTGGGCGATGAAGCTTTCGTCCTTGAAGTTGCGCATGGCAAAGTCCAACACCTGGAGCCAGTCTTGGCCAGCGATGTCGGGGAACCAGTGACGGTCCTCGTCGGTGGGCGACTCGCAGATGCGGCGGATGTCGCGCATCATGGCAAAGCCGAGCGCATAGGGGTTGATGCCCGTGTAATAGGGCGCATCGAACGGCGGCTGGTAGATCACGCTGGTATGGGATTGCAGGAACTCGATCATGAAGCCATCGCTGACGAGTCCCTCGTCGTAGAGGTGATTCAGGAGCGTATAGTGCCAATAGGTGGCCCAGCCTTCGTTCATGACCTGGGTCTGGCGCTGGGGATAGAAATACTGCCCGATCTTGCGCACGATGCGCACGATCTCGCGCTGCCAGGGCTCGAGCAAAGGCGCGTTCTTCTCGATGAAATACAGGATGTTCTCTTGCGGCTCCTCCGGCCAGCGTTCCTCACGCGAGGATTCGTTGCGCTCGACAGTGGTCGGAAGGGTGCGCCACAGGTCATTGATCTGAGATTGCAGATAGGCCTCGCGCTCGCGCTGACGGCGCTGTTCTTCGGCCAGCGACAGCGGCGCGGGGCGTTTATACCGATCGACTCCATAATTCATCAAGGCATGACAGGAATCGAGCAATAGCTCGACCTCATCCTGTCCATAGCGTTCTTCGCACTCGGCGATGTACTTTCGGGCGAAGACCAGATAGTCGATGATGGCGTCGGCACTGGTCCAGGTGCGAAACAGATAATTCCCCTTAAAGAAGCTGTTGTGTCCATAGCAGGCGTGCGCGATCACCAGGGCCTGCATCGGCAAGCTGTTCTCCTCCATCAGATAAGCGATGCAGGGATCTGAGTTGATGACGATCTCATAGGCCAGGCCCATCTGACCGCGCCTGTAGGTCTGCTCGGTGGCCACGAACTGCTTGCCGAACGACCAGTGGTGATAATAGATCGGCAGACCGACCGAGGAATAGGCATCGATCATCTGCTCGGAGCTGATGACCTCGATCTGATTGGCATAGGTATCAAGCCCATAGACCTCGTGGGCCAAACGCGCGATCTCGCGATCAAAACGCTCCAGGAGCGAAAAGGACCACTCAGACGAATCCGTGATGAGTCGTCGGCTCATGCCGTCTGCCTCTTGAACAGCTCACGAAAGACGGGATAGATGTCCTCGGCACCGTCGATCTCCTGCATCGCGAAGTGCGGATGCACGGCCTTAACCTCCTCGTAGGCATACCAGAGGCTCTGATGTTGGCGCGGGGTGATCTCGACATAGGCGTAATAGCGCATCAGCGGCAGCAGCTTCTCGATTAGCAGGTCGCGACAGAGACTGGAGTCCGAATCCCAGTTGTCGCCATCCGAGGCCTGAGCGGCATAGATGTTCCAGAGGCTCGGATCGTAGCGCTCCTTGATCACCTCATAGGCCAGGTTGAGCGCACTCGAGACCACGGTGCCGCCGGTCTCGCGCGAGTAAAAAAACTCTTCCTCGTCGACCTCCTGGGCGATGGTGTGATGGCGGATAAAGACCAGATCGATCCGCTCGTAATTGCGCTTGAGGAACAGGTAGAGCAGGATGAAAAACCGCTTGGCCAGATTCTTGCGCTCCTGGTCCATGGAGCCTGAGACGTCCATGATACAGAGCATGACCGCCTGACTGGTCGGTTCGGGCTGCTTGACAAAGCTCTGATAGCGCAGATCGAAGGTGTCGATGAAGGGCAACGCGGCGAGGCGGGTCTTGAGCCGGTCGATCTCGGCACGCCGTTCGCCGATACGGGGATCGGTCTCAGGTGCCCCCTCAGCGAGCAGGTGCGCGATCTCCTCCTCCAGTTCACGAATGCGGGCACGCGCGGAGGCGCCAAGCGCGGTGCGCCGTGCCACCGCCCCCTTGAGCGAGCGCACCACATCGATGTTGGTCGGCGCGCCCTGGGTCGAGTAGCCGGCACGCACTGCTTTGAACTCTGTGGTCCCCATAAGCTGGTTGCGCACCAGATTGGGCAGTTCCAGGTCCTCAAACAGCAGGTCCATAAACTCTTCGCGCGAGAGCTCGAAGACGAAGTCGTCCTCGCCCCGCCCGTCCTTGCTCGCCCGCCCCTGTCCCGAGCCGCCACCCTCCCCGCCCTCGGGCCGACGGATGCGATCGCCCGACTCGAATTGCTTGTTGCCGGGGTGCACCAGGTCGCGCACCCCACCCTTGCCGTGATGGAACACCGGCTCCGAGATGTCGCGCGCCGGGATACTGACCTTCTCGCCGGAGTCCATGTCGGTGATGCGGCGCTTGTTGACCGCGTCGGCCACGGCCCGCTTGAGCTGGGACTTGTAACGCCTCAGGAAGCGCTGGCGGTTGACCGCACTCTTGTTTTTGCCGTTTAGACGCCGATCGATGAAGTGTGACATGGTCTTGGTCCGCTCACTGTGCCTTGCGCACGCGCAGATACCACTCCGAGAGCAGACGCACCTGCTTGGGCGTGTAGCCCTTGGCGGTCATGCGGTCGACGAACTGCTCGTGCTTCTTTTTCTCTTCGGCCGATGCCTTGGCGTTGAACGAGATGACCGGCAGCAGATCCTCGGTGTTGGAGAACATCTTCTTCTCGATCACCACGCGCAGCTTCTCGTAGCTGGTCCATTTCGGGTTGGCTCCAGCGTTGTTGGCGCGCGCGCGCAGCACGAAGTTGACGATCTCGTTGCGGAAGTCCTTGGGATTGGAGATCCCGGCCGGTTTCTCGATCTTCTCTAGCTCTTCGTTGAGCATGGCGCGGTTCATCATCTCGCCGGTGTCCGGGTCGCGATATTCCTGATCCTGGATCCAGTAATCGGCATAGGTGACATAGCGATCGAAGATGTTCTGACCATATTCGGCATAGGACTCCAGATAGGCCGTCTGGAGCTCCTTGCCGATGAACTCGGCATAGCGCGGGGCCAGATACTGCTTGAGGAAGCCGAGATAACGCTTCTGGGTCTCGGGCGGAAGCTGCTCGCGCGCGATCTGGCGCTCCAGCACATAGAGCAGATGCACCGGATTGGCCGCGACCTCGGTGTGGTCGAAATTAAATACCTGCGACAGGATCTTGAAGGCAAAGCGGGTCGAGATCCCGCTCATCCCCTCATCGACCCCGGCATAGTCGCGATATTCCTGGATCGATTTGGCCTTGGGGTCGGTGTCCTTGAGGTTCTCCCCGTTATAGACCCGCATCTTGGAATAGATGCTGGAGTTTTCGGGCTCCTTGAGCCGGGTCAGGACCGAGAACTGGGCCAGCATCTCCAGGGTCCCGGGCGCGCAGGGCGCCGTGGCCAGCGAGCTGTTGCGCAGCAGCTTCTGGTAGATCTGCACCTCTTCGTTCACCCGCAGGCAATAGGGCACCTTGACGATGAAGACACGATCCAGGAAGGCCTCGTTGTTTTTGTTGTTGCGGAAGCTCTGCCATTCGGATTCGTTCGAGTGGGCGAGGATGATGCCCTGGAATGGCAACGCCGATAGGCCCTCAGTACCGTTGTAGTTGCCCTCCTGGGTGGCGGTCAGGAGCGGATGCAGCACCTTGATCGGCGCCTTGAACATCTCGACGAACTCCATCAGGCCCTGGTTGGCCCGGCACAGTGCCCCCGAATAGCTGTAGGCATCGGCGTCGTTTTGGGCGAAGCGTTCGAGCTGACGGATATCGACCTTTCCCACCAAGGACGAGATGTCTTGGTTGTTCTCGTCGCCCGGCTCGGTCTTGGCGATCGCGATCTGTTCCAGGATCGAGGGATAGAGCTTGACCACCTTGAACTTGGTGATGTCGCCGTTGTACTCCTGCAGGCGCTTGACCGCCCAGGGCGACATGATGGTGCGCAGGGCGTGGCGCGGGATGCCATAGTCCTCCTCCAGGATGGCCCCATCCTCCTCAGGCGAGAACAGACCCAGGGGCGACTCGAACACCGGCGAGCCTTGGATGGCGTAGAAGGGCCGTTCCTGCATCAGTTCCTTGAGCTTTTCGGCCAAGGACGACTTGCCGCCCCCGACCGGGCCCAGCAGGTAGAGGATCTGTTTCTTCTCCTCCAGCCCCTGCGCGGCATGCTTGAGATAGGAGACCAGCTGCTCGATCGCCTCCTCCATGCCGTAGAACTCGGAGAAGGCCGGATAGCGCCGGATCACCTTGTTCTGGAAGATCCGGCTCAGGCGTGGGTCATCGCGGGTATCGATCAACTCCGGCTCGCCGATCGCCATCAACAACCGTTCGGCTGGACCAGCATAGGCAGTGGGGTCAGTCTTGCACAGTTCCAGATACTCGTTAAGACTCATCACCTCTTCACGCGAGGCCTCATACCGAGCCTGATAACGCTCAAAGATCGACATGGACTAATACCTCACTCTCGGAAAAACGGACGCTCGTCTTGGACCACGTCGGTGGCACACGTAGGTCTAGATCACCGACGCAGCTGAGATGCGGTGTGATGAAGTCTAAATGATCAAACCAGCGATAGCGTGACCCGCCCCAGTTGGGCCTGGGCACAGGTCGTTGCTACGATCTCCAAATCCATACGATGCTTGGGCAGATCAAGCAAGCGCGCCATCCTCCTGCACTCGACCTCGGCGTGATCAGGCATGTCGAAGACGGACCCTAAGACAGGGCGCCTGAGGTCTAGCCGGCTGGCGCGGAAGATCGAACTTGCCGGCTCGTTCGATGATGGAGTCAGGAGACTAAGACTCCAAGCGCGCCGAGACGTTCCACGATGACAAAACCCTAATCTAAACCATAGCTCCATCCCCGACCGAGGATTCTGAATGCCTGACTCCTATGTCGACCGCATCCTCAAGGCGCGCGTCTATGACGTCGCTGTCGAGACCCCGCTCACCCTCGCGCCGCAACTCTCGGCGCGCCTGGGCAATACCGTGCTGCTCAAGCGCGAGGACTTGCAACCGGTGTTCTCGTTCAAGCTGCGCGGGGCCTATAACAAACTCATCCATCTCGACGCCGAGGCACGCGGGCGCGGTGTGATCGCCGCGAGCGCCGGCAATCATGCGCAGGGCGTGGCGCTCGGCGCCAATCGGCTCGGACTCCAGGCGACCATCGTCATGCCTCGCACCACGCCGCTGATCAAGGTGCGCTCGGTGCGCGCCCAGGGCAGCAAGGTGGTGCTCCACGGCGATTCCTATGATGAAGCCTATGCCCATGCCCGCGAACTGGTGGACGAGAAGGGACTGACCTTCATCCATCCCTTCGACGATCCGGACGTCATCGCCGGTCAGGGCACCATCGGGATGGAGATCCTGCGCCAGCATCCCGAGCCGCCAGATGCCATCTTTGTCCCGGTCGGCGGTGGCGGGTTGATCGCCGGTATCTCGGCCTATGTCAAATGGCTCTATCCCGAGGTCAGGATCATCGGTGTCGAGCCGGAGGACGCGCCGACGCTCCATGCCGCACTGGCTGCCGGTGAGCCTGTCACCCTGCCCCAAGTTGGACTGTTCGCCGATGGTGTAGCGGTCCGGAAGATCGGTGTAGAGACCTTCCGCATCGCGCGCGCGCGCGTCGATGCGGTGGTGCTGGTGACTGCCGACGAGATCTGCGCCGCGATCAAGGACATCTTCGACGACACGCGCGGAATCGCCGAGCCGGCCGGGGCACTGGCTGTGGCCGGACTCAAGCGCTGGGTCGAGACCACGGACACACGCAACGCCCATCTGATCGCCATCGAGAGCGGGGCCAACATCAATTTCGACCGGCTGCGCCATGTCGCCGAACGCGCCGAACTGGGCGAGCATCGCGAGGCCCTGTTTGCGGTCGAGATCCCCGAACGTCCCGGCAGCTTCCTCAGCTTCTGTCGCGCGCTCGGCAGACGCCAGATCACCGAGTTCAACTATCGCTATGCCGACAGCCGCCGCGCCCAGGTCTTCGTCGGGATCGAACTGACAAAGGGCGAGGATGAGCGTGCCGAGCTGATCGCCCGCCTGACAGAAAAGGAGTTCCGGGTACTGGACATGACCGACAACGAAACGGCCAAGCAGCATATTCGCTTCATGGTCGGGGGGCATGCACCTGGTCTGGAACACGAGCGGCTGGTGCGGATTGAGTTCCCCGAGCGTCCAGGCGCCCTGCTCGATTTTCTGAGCGGGCTCGGCAAGCGCTGGAATATCAGCCTCTTTCACTATCGCAACCATGGCGCGGCCTATGGACGGGTGTTGATGGGGTTGCAGATCCCACCCGAGGAGTATCCAGACCTCGAACACACACTCGCCGGCCTGGGCTATCCGCACTGGGACGAGACCGACAACCCCGCCTATCGGATCTTTGCCGGCAACGGCTAAGGCATCGCCATCGCCAGGAGAATCCAACTTGGACACCCCCTTTCATTCGGACCTCGCCACGACCCAGATCGGGATTCTGGGGCTCGGCTATGTCGGGCTCCCGCTCGCCGTCGAGTTCGGCAAAAGGTATCGGACCCTTGGGTTCGACATCAACGCTGCGCGCATCGCCGAGCTGCGCGCCGGGCGCGATTCATCGCTCGAGGTCGAGCCGGACGAACTGCGCACCGCCAGCCGACTCGAATACACCGACACCATCGAGCCGCTCGCCGACTGTCATGTCTTGATCGTCACCGTGCCGACGCCGATCAATGCCCACAAACAGCCGGATTTCGGTCCGCTCGAATCGGCCAGCCGCGCCATCGGTTCCATCCTCAAGCCGGGTCGGATCGTCATCTATGAGTCCACCGTGTATCCAGGGGCGACTGAGGAGGTCTGCATCCCCATCCTCGAGCGTCTCTCGGGCCTGACCTACAACCGTGACTTCTATGCCGGTTACAGCCCAGAGCGCATCAACCCTGGCGATAAGGCACATCGTCTGACCACCATCAAGAAGGTCACCTCAGGCTCCACACCTGAGGTTGCGCGCTTCGTGGATGCACTCTATGCCTCTATCATCAGCGCCGGTACTCATCTGGCCAGCAGCATCCGCGTCGCCGAGGCGGCCAAGGTGATCGAAAATACTCAGCGCGATCTCAATATCGCGCTTGTCAACGAGCTGGCACTGATCTTCAACCGTCTAGGACTGGATACCCTGGAGGTACTGGAGGCGGCCGAGACCAAGTGGAACTTCCTGCCCTTTCGTCCCGGATTGGTCGGCGGACACTGTATCAGCGTCGACCCCTACTATCTGACCTACAAGGCGCAGGAGATCGGCTACCACCCCGAGGTCATCTTGGCCGGGCGGCGCGTCAACGACGGCATGGGGGCCTATGTCGCCGGGGAGGTCATCAAGCGGCTGGCACGCAACGGCAGACTCAACCGGGATAGCCGGGTGCTGGTCTTGGGCCTGACCTTCAAGGAGAACTGCCCGGATCTGCGCAACACGCGCGTCATCGACATCCTCGCCGAGTTACGGGACTATGGTCTGAGCTGTGATGTCTGTGATCCCTGGGCCAATCCGACCGAGGCCGAGCACGAGTATGGCCTCAAACTGGTCGAGCAGCCCGAGCACGGCGTCTATGAGGCCATCATCCTGGCCGTGGCCCATCGCCAATTCGCCGACTGGGGTGCCGAACGCCTCCGCGCCTTCGGTAAGCCGGGCGCCATCCTCTATGACGTCAAATCCGTGCTCCCACGCGAGGCGGTCGACGGACGGCTGTAATCTCACACACCTGGAGTCTCGATGAAGATCCTGATCACCGGCAGCGCCGGTTTCATCGGTTCGGCCCTCTCAATGCGCCTACTCGAACGCGGCGACACCGTGATCGGGGTCGACAATCTCAACGACTACTATGACGTCAGGCTCAAGGAGGCACGGCTGGCGCGCACCCTCGATCATCCGAACTACACCGACGTGCGGCTCGATATCGCAGACGGCGCCGGACTGGCCGAGGTCTTCCACGTCCATCGCCCCGAGCGCGTGGTGAATCTGGCCGCCCAGGCCGGGGTGCGCTATTCGCTTACCAATCCCATGGCCTATGTCCATACCAACCTGCTCGGCTTTGCCAATGTCCTGGAATGCTGTCGCCGCTATGGGGTCGAGCATCTGGTCTACGCCTCAAGTAGCTCGGTCTATGGCGCCAATACCCAGATGCCGTTTTCGGTCCACGACAATGTCGACCATCCGCTCAGCCTCTATGCCGCCAGCAAAAAGGCCAATGAACTGATGGCCCACACCTATAGCCATCTCTACCGGATCCCGAGCACCGGGCTGCGTTTCTTCACCGTCTACGGGCCCTGGGGCCGACCGGACATGGCACTGTTCAAGTTCACCCGCGCCATCCTCGCCGGCGAACCGATCCAGGTCTTCAATTACGGTCGCCACAGACGTGACTTCACTTATATCGACGACATCGTCGAGGGCGTGATCCGCGTGCTCGACCGGGTGCCCGAAGGCAACCCCGACTGGTCCGGATCCAGGCCCGACCCGGCCAGCAGCCGCGCGCCCTACCGCGTCTACAACATCGGCAACAACCAGCCGGTCGAGCTGCTGGAATACATCTCGGTCCTGGAGCAGTGCCTGGGCCGCAAGGCCGAGATGGAACTGCTCCCGCTCCAGCCGGGTGATGTCCCAGACACCTTCGCCGACGTCACAGACCTCGTCCGCGATACAGGCTATAAACCCACCACACCCGTGGCCGAGGGCGTGGCGCGGTTCGTGGAGTGGTATCTGGACTTCTATCCCACGGCGCGTCTCGGGTGATTCCGTCCCGGCCTGGGGCTCGAACAGTTTCGTTGATAGTTGAACTTTTTTGCGAGAATGTTGTAATATCTGCATGTCTCGCAAGATGGTCATGCATCCAAGAGGCCTTTGAAAAAGTGGCCGAGAGTTCGGCTGGCGGCTGCCAGCCCTTTCAGCGACACGCTGATTGCTCGGTGACAGCCTGTGGAGAGGCGGGCTCTGGCCTTGGGCGCACGCTCAAGACGAAACCGGCCTCTGCGAAGCAGGAAGTCAGCTTTGTTCCTGTGTGAGCAGGAATGAGTAAGTCTGATGGAACGGTTCGGCTCAGCGTCCCAACTCGCGCACCTCGACCGTGCCGCTCCCGGTCCAGGCGCGCAGACTGGGCCGGTACATGTCCTCGACCGTTGCAGCCGGATGGGCGAAGACACCGGGCGAGACCGCACGCAGCCGATAGGCAAGCTGGAACCGTACCGGGTCGTCGGCCTCCCGGTCGATGGCCGCGATGAAGCGATCGGCGCGAAACTCGGTGTGTTGAGCCTCGCTTTCCAGCCCGAGCCAGGGGATGCCCGCGAGGTCGCCGGCGCCGATCAGGTGGGGATTTTCGATCTCCAAGCCCGCCGGCAAGGGATCATCGAGGATCAGGCGCGCCTGACGTGGCGCGCTCGCCTCAACCGTCAGCACCGCGACCAGACGCGCGCCCTGCTCGACCTCCGCCAACCGGACCCGCCGTCCATCCAGATCGTAATAGGCGCGCTCGATCCGATAGCCCTGACCGCCGGGCGGTTCGGGCACGCGGGGCACGCCCGTCACCGTCACCAAGGCCTCAACCGGACGCGTGTCGCGATTGACGATCGACAATGGGCGCACGGCGAGTTGGGACTCATCGAGGCGACGCTGGAAAAAGCCCACCTGCGTCGCCCCATCGACGCTCAGGGCTGGCTGTTCGCTCGACTGCATCAGTGCCCGGGCGGCAAGCAGCAGCCAGGCCTGTTCCTGGGTGCTGGTATAGGACTCGCTCGCCCAGAGCGCCTGGAGCCGCTGGGCGAGCGATTGGAGGTTCAGTGCCGAGGAGTCGCTCTCGGCGGCCAGTGTCAGCAGCCCGGCCCCATCGCGCAGCAGCGAGCCATAGTCCGAACGCCAGCGCCGATCGTCGTGGCCCTGCATGAACCGACCAAGCGCGGTCCGAAACAGCCCCTCGGCACGGGGGCGGTCGCCCTGGATGGCAAGCGCGGCGGCCAGCTGGGCGACGGCCAGGGGGCTGGCGAAGGCATCGAGCTTGGTGTCGGCGTAGTAGCGCAGGTCGCCGATCGCGGCGCGTCCGTTGCGGGCCAGCACATAGAGGGCATAGGCGATGTCCTCGCCGCCTGAGCTGAAGTCCGGGGTACTGCTGAGGCCGTTGTGTAGGTTGTCGAGCGCCAGTTGGAAGGGGACCTCCGGCACTGCATAGCCCTTTTCGCGCGCCCGGGTGAGGAAATCGGTGACATAGGCATCGAGCCAGGTGTCGCCGCCGCCATCGTTGCCCCAGAGGCCGAAGCTGCCGTTGCTGTCCTGCTTGGCCAGGATCTCGCCGATCGCCGCCTGCACCCGCGCGCGCACCCCGCCCTCGCCGGCCAGTCCAATGGCCTGGGCAACCTCATTGAGATAGAGCAAGGGGAGCGCCCGGCTGGTGAGCTGTTCGGCACAGCCGTAGGGATAGCGGTCGAGCGCCATCAAGAGCCCGGCGACATCCAGCCGTCCAGCCCCACCGATCGAGATCGTCAAGACGCCAGTTCCAGTCACCCGGTCGGCGAGCCGTTCGGCGTCCAGGGTCAGTCCCTCACCTGGCTGGAGCGTTACAGCCTCTGTACGGCTGGTGCGTGGCGCATTGGCGCGCACTGGTAGGCGCAGCGTCTTGCGTAGGGCCTGACCGTCCGGGGTCAGCAGGTCGATGTTCAGACGCGCCTCCCCGACCGACTCGGCCTGAAGCGCGACGCTGGTCTGCGCACGCTGGCCTGCCGCCAGGGTCAGACTGGAGCGGGCCGACTCAGGCGCGACCTGGACCTGACCGCCTTCAGCGGCCACCGCAAGCCCGACCTCGCCGCCCGGCCCCTCGACCGCGTCCAGACTGAGTAGCACACGTGAGCGGTCGCCTGGGGCCAGGAAGCGCGGCAGGGTTGGGGTGACCACGATCGGATCGCGCACCGTCAGATCGCGCACCGCATGGCCAACACCCTCAGCGCCCCAGGCCATGGCCATGACGCGCACCGTGCCGTTGAAGTCGGGGATATCCACGGCGACCCGCGCCTGACCGCGCGCGTCGAGTTTGACGATCCCCGAATGATAGGCAAGCAGCTCCTCAGTCGGCGGCGGGCCCTCGATCGTCAGGTTCAATGCATCGCCGCCGCTGCGTACCACGCCCGGCAACCCCTGCATCCGGTCGATGAGCCGGCCATAGAGATCGCGGATCTCCATCCCCAGCCGCCGCTGGGCGAAATACCAGTCGTCCGGCGCGGGTGGCTGATAGCGGGTGAGGTTCAGGATCCCAAGATCGACCGCCGAGACCGTGACATAGACCGGCGATCCGGGCTTGACCCCCTCGACCTGGACCGGGATCTCGAGGGTCTGGCGCGGACGCACCGTGCCGCTGAGTTGGGGCGTCTCGGGGAGGTTGACTGCCAGCCGACGCGCCCCTGGATCGACGCCCGCCCAGGTCAGACCCAGTGCACGGGCCGGCATCCGGCGCGCCTCCAGGTCCATGGGGCGATAGAGCGCCGCCGTGATATAGACGCCCGGCCCCCAGTCGGCGGTCACCGGGAGTTCGAGGGTCGCCCCAGACTCGGGCACCTCGACCGCCTGCATGCCGATCAGTCGATCGTCGATCACCATCACCAGGGCGATCCCCGGGAAGCGCGGTTCGAGCCGTACCCGCGCCTTGTCGCCGACCCGATAGCTTGGTTTGTCGAGCACGACCTTGAGTAGATCCGGTGTGTCCTGGGTCTTGGGTTCGACGTACCAGCCGGACTCGAACTCCAGATCGACCGGCAGCACCGAACTGTCCGAGGTCGAGAGCGTCAGACGATAGCGGCCCCAAGCGACTGGGACCTCGATCCGTCCAGGATCCTGGGCATCCAGATCCAGGGTGCCGTCGGCCACGCGCTCGGTGGTGGTGATGGGTTCATAGTTCCAGGTGCCATCTGAGGTGTACCACTGGAAGCTGGTCTTGAGCCGCACCAGGGTCCAGCGCACCCCGGCGAGTGACTGACGCCGACCATCCGCGCCGAGGGCGATGGCCTCGAACCGGGCATGGCCGCCCTCCTCCACCGCCCCCTCGAATAGCGGCCTGAGTCCGATCCGCGTCTGTTTGGCTGCCAACGGACGCTTGAGCCGGCGCTCGACCGGACGCCCGCCCGGCTCCAGCACCCGCACCTGGATCTCGGCCTCCAGCAGCTTGCTGGTCGGCGGGATCTCGGGCAGATCCAAGGGCACCTCGGCATGACCCGCGGCATCCGTTCGCCCCTCCGGCAGCGGGCCGCCGACCGGCTCAAACGTCTCGCTCGCCAGACCGAAGCGATAACCGGGGAAGGCGTCCAGGGTCTCGGTCGGTTTCACCTGGATCTCGCCTTCCAGTGCCAGACCGCCGGCCGGTGCACCATAGAGGAAGCGGGCATCGAGCCTGAGCGACGGCGGATCGTCCGGATCGATCGCCGGAGTGGATGAATCCAGTTCGAAGGTCAGGCGCTCGGGCAGGAAGTCCTCGACCAGAAACGCCAGCTCGGCCAGGGCCGGCCCCTCGGGATCGGCATGGACAGAGGCACGCCAGGTGCCGCGCGGGGCCGTCTTGGTCAGTTGCACCTCGGTGGCATGCCCGCCCTGCCCCTGATCCTGGGTCAGGGTGCGCAGAGACTCCATCCCGTCCGGGCGCTTGACGATGAAGGTGATCGGGAGCTCCGTCACCGCCCGCGCGCGCGCGTCGCGCACCAGGGCGGTGAGATGGACGGTCTCGCCCGGACGATAGGCGCCGCGATCGCTGACGAGATAAACGTCAAGCGGCTTAGGCGGCAGCCGCCCCTCGACGCCCCGATCGCTCAGATCGAATGGCGGCTGGGTCAGATCGAGAAAGGCATAGTCGCCGGCGGGCGACTCGGCCACCAAGAGGGCCGGGGCATTGCCCCCGCTGCCGCGCAGCAGACCGGGATCAAAGCGGGCATGGCCGGCGCTGTCTGTGGTCGCGCGCCCCAGGATCTCGTTGTTGACCGCGACCAGACGCAGCTCGACCCCTCCGAGCGGCTTCGCACTGGAGAGTGAGCGGACTAGGGCATGGAGTCCGTCATTGCCTGCCAGCGTGGTCAGACCCAGGTCCGAGACCAGGAACCACTGGGTCGCGAGCGAATCGCCGTCATCGGGGGCAGTGTGCGGACGCACGGTCAGGACATAGATCCCGGGCTTGAGTTCGGGTACCAGCGCCCCGACCGGAACCGCCGTGGTCACCTCGCGGTTGAGCTCGGACTTGACCTCGATCTCCCCCTTCCAGACCGCCTCGCCGGTGCGTTCCTGGATGCGCTCTAGGTTCCAGCGTCCAAGCGGACGCTCCAGCAGTCCCTCCTCCAGCGCCTGGGTCAGGCTGCGATCGCCGAGTCGATGGACCTCGGCCTCGAGACGCTCGGTATTGACCGAGACCACCGGGATCGCCGCCTCGCCACCCTTGGGCAGCACATAGGCACGCCCGAGGAAGCGGGCCATGGGCGCACGGTCGCGGACATAGATGTCGAGTTCCGAGCCCTTAATCAAGATCTCGCCGTCGGCGGCCGGCAGCCCGGGACGCACCAGCACCTGATAGCGCTCACCGTGGCGCACGCCATCGATACAGATCTGCTTGGACTCGGCCTCGATCGGCAGATCGGTGCGACCGACGACGCGCACAAAGTCGGTGAGATTGGGCCGGCGCAGATCGAGCGGATCGCTGAACTGGATACAGATCCGCGGGCTGGCGGCGTCCGACTCGACATCATGCCCCTTGATCCGGAAACCATGCTCAGCGATCTGCTGATCGAGAACCTGGCGCAGCGCGGGCGAATCGACCAGGGCGAGTGCGGCGCGATTGGCGCGGATCGCGGCCCGCCATTCCTGGCGCTGGGCCAGGGTCCGGGCGATGAGCGCGAGCGCGGCGGCGCGCTCGGCGTCGTTCAGCGCCTGTGTATAGGTGTTGATGGCGGCAGCGGTCGCCTGCTGACGATAGCGTTGTCGGTCGTCCCAATCGCCCGCCTCGGCGGCGGCGAGCGAGGACTCGGCCAGCGCCATCCAGAGAGTCGGATCCTCCGGCGCCAGATTCAGTGCCTGGGAGTAGAGTGCGGCGGCCTGAGCGGGTTCATTGGATTGCAGCGCGGTGCGCGCCTGGGCCGTTAGGGTCGCGAGCTTGACCCCGGGCGCAGGTGCACTCGCCAGCTTGGCGGTCAGTCGGCGCGCCTCGGCGAGCTCGCGCGGGGGCAGGAATTGGAGCTCGGCCAGTCGCGCCTGCGATGAGACGGGACGCGGCGCCGTACCCTCGGCACCCGTCACCTGAACGGCCCGCTCGACGACCTGCCCGGAGACGGCACCCGCGAAGGGGCGGGGCTCCTCGTGGCTCTCCTTGAGAAAGCACCAGGCGGCCTTGGTGTTGTAGGTGAAGGCGCGACAGCGACTGTCATTCAGACAGGCCGTCTGGCAGTCGTCCAGGCTGATGGATTTGAGGGTCGCATAGTCCCGCCCGAAGTAGTCGATGCCGGGTAAGAGCTCGATGGAGCGTTCGGCGGACGTGGCGGCAAGCGACCAGACACAGGCCAGACCGATCAGTGCGAGACGCACGATGCTGGAGAGAGGCGCAGGAGCGGGCATGGCGGCGACCCTTTCGACTCGACTGGATGGGATGAACTCTAGTCCTCCGGCGGCCTCCAAGCAATGGACAACAGGCATCCATCGCACACTGTTCGCCAAAAGCGGGGTTACGGCACCCCATCGAGTTTGCGTTCGACCCTTAACACGCAGTTTCAGTGAGGTTACTATCAACAGGCCTGACCGATTCGCTGGTCTCGCTTGCCGTTTCACACAGGCTATCGGCTCATCAATCACAGCAACCCAAACGTCAGGAGGCTTCATCGTGACGACATCCACAAAATCGCAAGGCTCGTTGATGCTCGCCCTGTTCCCGCTCTTTATCCTCTATGCCGGTACGGTCGCACTCTTCGCGCTCACCCGCGAGAACACCAGCGGCATCGCCCTCTACTGGGGCTACTTCGTCCCGGTCATCGGGCTCATCTCCCTGGTCACGGCCTGGGGCAACGCCTATGTCCGGGGTGACTCGCGTCTGTTCTATCTGATCAAGCAGATCATCATCTGGGGTGCCTTCATCTGGGTGCTGGACATCCTGCACAAGATGGGCGTCGATGCCGCCATGGGTGGCCAGAAGGCCGCCGTGACCCTGGTGATGATGACGGCCCTGGTCGCGCTCCTGGTCGGTCTCTATCTGGACATCAAGATGGTGTTCTATGGCGCCTTCCTCGGATTCTGCGGCTATCTGCTGGCCGATCCGCGCCATTCGGCCATCCTGGTCAAGATCGGTGAGCCCTTCAAGGTCGTCGACCCCGCCAACAAGCCCGTGACCATGGTCATCGCCGTGGCCATCGCTGCCTTCATCGTCGCGGCATTCTTCATGCTGAGCACCCGCGGTTCGGTCGCTGCCAAGCGTTCCTCCTAAAACGCAATCGGCGCCCCTGGACCAATGCACTACCGCAAAGACACAGGGAGGTGTCTTCGTCAAGCACCGTCATGACGGATCGCCCCTTCCACTATGCGTTCCAGGTCCGGCTGCACGACACAGATGCCGCCGGGCGGCTGTTCTTCGCCCATCTGTTCCGGTATGCGCAGGACGCGCTTGAGGCCCTCATGGAGGACATCGGCTATCCGATCCACGCCATGATCCGCGACGGCGAGATCCTGCTGCCTCTGACCCATGCCGAGGCCGATTACCGGCATCCGATGCGTCACGGGGACCGGATCCGGGTCGAGGTCCAGGTTGAGGATCTGCGCCGGCGCTCGTTTGCGATCGGTTATCGCTTCCTGAGCGAAGCCGGCGAGGAGTTGGCGACGGCCAGGACCATCCATGTCCTGGTGACGGATGAGGTGCATGTCGGCGAGTCGCTGCCGGAGGCGCTGCGCGCGGGGCTGGCCGGCTACGTCATGGATCGAACCCAGAAGACGCCATGACACGCCCGCCGTCAGACGAGAGACGGTACGGCGGTAGGCAATGGTGTCTTCCGCCCCTGCGCGTCGACCCGCACAAAGGTGATGCGGGTCGAGAAGATCGGCTCCTCGCTGCCGGTCTCCAGATCATCGGCATAGACGCTCACGTCATAGGTCAGTGAGGTACGTCCGCGGCGGCTTGCGTTGGCAACGAAGCGCAGCACCGTGCCTAGATCGACGCCGCGGTGAAACTCCACCCGATCCATGCCGACGGTGACGAAGCGACAGCCCGGATTGTCGCGACTGGCGGCGATCCAGGCGATCTCATCGACCCATTTGAGCAGACAGCCGCCGAACAGATGGCCATAGTGGTTGAGATGTTCGGGACGGACGACGGTGTAGCTCTCCATGACGGCTCCAGCGGCGGGTTTAATCTTCTCTGGGGTGACGGTCTTCTTTGACGGCTCGGCTTGGGCTAGCATCCGGCAGTCGGGAAACGCGGTTTCAACCTCCGCGCCAGACGCGGCCTGCACGAGAAACAATCGATGTTCACCAACCTCCGTCTCTGGGTCAACTCCATGATCGGCGCCGGGACCGCGATCCTGCTCGCCGTCTTGGTGTTGTCCTTCTTTAATCTGCGTGCCCTAGACGGCCTGGCCCTGGAGGCGGAGCGCACCGAGCTGCACCAGTACGCCGAACGCATCCGGCTCGACGTCGAGACCGAGACCCGACTGGCCGAGGCCCTAAGCGCGCTCGTCGCCAATATCCCCGAGGTCCAGCATCGGTTTGCCGCCGGCGATCGCGACTGGTTGCGCACCCAGCTTCTGCCGCCCTATGAGGTGCTGAGCAAGGACTATGGCGCCGTCCAGTTCCAGTTCCATACCCCACCCGCGACCTCCTTTCTGCGGCTGCACCAGATCGAGAAATACGGCGATGATCTCTCCAGCTTCCGCCATTCGGTCGTGGATACCAATGCCGAGCGTACCCCCATCGCGGGCTGGAATGGGGCGTCGGCGGTCTGGGCGCGCGCGGCCTGGTGCCGGTCTTCGATCAGGGCCGTCACCTCGGTTCGGTCGAGTTCGGTATGTCGTTCGGACCGGCCTTCTTCGAGGGCTTCAAGGCGCGCCACGGCGTCGAGGCGGGACTGCACCTGATCCGTGACGGCCAGATCCAGACCTTTGCCAGCACCGCCGGCGACCGCCCACTCCTCGACGCGACCGCCATCGCCGCGGCCTCCTCAGGTACGCCTCAGTATGCCCAACTGACCATCGGCGGCCTGGAGCTGGCCGTCTATGCCGAGCAGGTCCGCGACTATGCCGGCCAGCCGCTTGGGGTGATCGAGATCGCCAAGGATCGTCAGGTCTACACCCGGATCCGGACGCGGGCGATCGAGCGCACCTGGCTGCTCGGCGGTCTGATGCTGGCGATCGGCATGACGCTGGCCTTTGTCTCGGCGCGGGTGCTCGCGCGCCGCATCCAGCGTGTCGCCCAGAGCCTCGACCGCGTGGCCGCCGGGGATCTATCACGCGCGGTCGTCCTGGACGGACGCGACGAACTGGCCGAGCTGGCGGCGGCCACGGACCGGATGCGCCGTCATCTACGCGATCTGGTCGCTGAGGTCGAGCGCAATGCGTTCTCGGTCCACGAGGCCGCGCGTCAGATCGCCCAGGCCGTCGAGGGTCAGGCGGCTACCTCGAGCGAGATGTCGAGCTCGGTGGCCGAGATCACCTCGACCATGGAGGAACTGTCTGCGTCTTCGGCGCAGATCGCGGAATATTCGGGATCCGTGGTCGAGATCGCACGCCGCACCTATGACGGCAGTCGTCAGGGTGAGGAGTCCATGCGCCAACTGGTGACCAAGATGGAGGAGATCCGCCACGACAATCAGGTCTCGCTCAAAGAGATCCTGGATCTGGGTGGCAAGTCCAAGGAGATCACGCGCATCATGGAGATCATCGACACCCTAGCCGATCAGACCCGGCTGATCGCCTTCAATGCCGCGCTCGAGGCCTCATCGGCCGGTGAGGCGGGCAAACGCTTCAGTGTGGTGGCCGCCGAGATCCGGCGTCTGGCCGACTCGGTCAGCGCGTCGACGTCCGAGATCGCGCACAAGATCACCGAGATCCAGGAGACCATCGGCCGGCTGGTCATCACCTCGGAAAAGGGCTCGGTCGGCATCGATCAGGGTCTGGACGCCTCGGCGCGCACCGCCGACTTCCTGCGCGAACTGGTGCAGACCGCCAGCGAGACCAGCAGCTCGGCCCAGCAGATCAGTCTCTCGACCCAACAGCAACGCACCGCCAGCAATCAAATCGTGGTCGCGCTCAAGGAGATCGTGACCGCCAGCGCCGAGACCGCCGAGTCGGTGCGGCGCCTCTCGCAGGTGGCTCAGAGCATGATGCAGCTGTCGGCGACGCTCAAGGGTCAGGTCGATCGCTTTGTGCTCGATGAACGGCCCGCCGCGTCCGAACCGCCGCTAGCCGAGGACTCGGGCCAGAGTCAGGCATGAAACCGATCCGCGTCCTCGTGGTCGATGACAGCGGCGCGGCGCGCGCGCTCATCCGCGCCCTGCTGGAATCCGAACCCGGACTGAGCGTCTGCGGCGAGGGGGCCAACGGGCGCGAGGCGCTGGAGCTGACACTCGCGCTCAAACCCGACGTCATCACCCTGGACTTGCAGATGCCCGAGATGGACGGCCTGACCGCCATCGAGGAGATCATGGCGGTGCGGGCCACGCCCATCCTGGTGCTCTCGGATCTGGCCGACTCGCACCATGCCATGGAGGCAGTGGCGCGCGGGGCGCTCGAGGCCGCCGCCAAACCGGGGATCGACGATGGTGGCGCCCTGGCGCAGCGACTGCGGATGCTCGCCGGGGTACCCGTGATCCGGCACATCCGGCGTCAGTCGAGTACCACCTCGCTCGTGCCTCAGACCAAGCCGGCACTTCAGTCGCTACCATTGCCGGGTGCGGTCGGCGGGCGTCCTGAAAATCAGGACGAGCGTCTGATCGCCATCGCCTCCTCTACGGGAGGCCCCCAGGCACTGGCGGCACTGCTTCCACAACTGCCGGCGACGCTCGCCGCTCCAATCCTGATCGTCCAGCATCTGTCGGTCGGCTTCGCCGCGGCCATGGCCGACTGGCTCGACGGCCTCTGTCCGTTGCAGGTCGTGGTGGCCAAGTCCGGCGAGCGTCCGCAACCCGGGCGCATCTATCTGGCCGATCCAGTCCAGCATCTGATCCTGAGCGCTGACCGACGTCTGCGCTATGTCGAGCCGGACGCGCGCGACATCTATCACCCGAGCTGCGACCGGCTGTTGTCCTCGGTGGCCGAGCATTACGGGAAGGGGGGGCTGGGCGTGATCCTGACCGGCATGGGTCGCGACGGGGTGCGCGGGCTGCTCGACATCCGTGCTGCCGGTGGCTGGACCCTGGCCCAGGATGAGGCCAGCTCGCTCATCTTCGGCATGAACCGCGAGGCCATCCTCGCCGGCGCCATCGCCCAGGTATTGCCCCTGGACCAGATCGCAGGCGCCCTGTGCCGTCTGGTGGGCACGCTGCCATGAATCTCGACGCCATCCAGCAGTTCATCCGCAAGCATCTAGGGCTCAATGCCGGCACCTATGGCAACGATCTCTGGCGCGAGCTGATCGCCAAGCGCATCGACAGCATTGGCGCCCGCTCACCCGAGGACTATCTGGCGCGGTTGCGCAACGATGAGACCGAGCTCCAGGCACTCACCAGTCTCATCACCATCAACGAGACCTACTTCTATCGCGAGCCCCAGCATCTGCGTCTGCTGACCGAACGGCTCTGTCCCGAGCGGCTGGCGCGTCGCGCCTCCGATGACCCAGTGCGGCTGCTGTCGGTCGGCTGCTCGACCGGTGAGGAGCCCTATTCGATCTTGATGGCATTACGCGAGCGCTATGGTGAGCTGGCCGAGTCTTTGTTCGAGGTCAACGCCGGGGACGTGGATCGGACAGCCCTGGAGCGCGCGCAGGCCGGGATCTATGGGCGTCTCTCGTTTCGCGCCCTGAATCCTCAGCTCCAAGAGCGTTACTTCAGTCCCGAAGACACCAATCATTTCCGGATCGACGAGCGTCTGCGCCGCGGGGTGCACTTCCATCCGCTCAATCTGCTTGATCCCGAGTATCCGCAAACCCTGGCCAACCAGGATGTGATCTTCTTTCGCAATGTCTCGATCTATTTCGATGAACCGACCCGCAGGCGCGTGCTGGAGCGGCTCAAGACGCTGCTTGTGCCCGGCGGGTATCTGATCGTCGGCATCTCCGAGACGCTGGCCAATGATTTCGGCATCCTGACGCTGTGTGAGCGTGACGGGGTGTTTCTGTTCGTCAACGAGCCGGCTGGGATGGGGCGTGCGTCGGTGACGGCTGATGCCCAAGGTGCCAGACGGGCGTTGCCGGTCGGAGCGGTGCGACCGGCGCGGCTGGTCTTGCATACCGACAGTGGCGTGCCGCGCTCGGATCCCTTGCCGGTCGCGCGCCCCCCGCCGCCAGGGCCGCAGGTCTACGACGACGCGGCGGCGGATGCCGTTTATGACGAGGCGCTCACGCTCACCCAGTCCGAACGGTATCAGACAGCCCTCGAACGGCTCGAACCGCTCTGTGCCTGTCCCCAGACAAGGGCGAAGGATCTGGTGCTCAAGGCCTATCTGCTGTTTGAGCTGGATCGGATTGCGGACGCCCTGGCCTTGGCGCATCAGATACTGGCGAGCGATCCGTGGCACCTGGGGGCCTTGCTGGTGTTGGGACGCGGTGCCCGGCGGCAGGGACAGACGAACGACGCCATCGCCTTCCTGCGCCGCGCCATCTACCACCAGCCTGACTGCTGGCCGGCCCACTTCCAGCTCGCCGAGGTCTATCGCGAGACCGGGCAGACAGAACTGGCACGGCGTGAGTACAGGATCGTGTTGCACCAGCTCGAACGTGATACCCAGGTCGCCAATCCTCAAACGATCCTGATCGGCGCACCGGCCCTGGCACTCGGCGATCTGAACCGACTGTGCCGACTGCATCTGGCCCGACTCGAAGCAAGCCTCTGAGCCGATCCTGATCATGGCCCTGGACATCAAGAAATTCCTGCCCCGTTTCACCAGCGAGGCCCGTGACCAGCTGGGGCGGCTCGAGGCCGGATTGGCGCCCCTGGTCTCGGGTGTCGGCCTGGACGTCAATTCGATCAACGAGCTCTTCCGCGCCGCCCATACACTCAAGGGCTCGGCGCGGATGCTCAAGCTGACGGGTATCGCCGAGACCGCACACCAGCTCGAAGAGGTGCTGGGCGCATTGCGCGAAGGCCGCATCCGCCTGAATCCCGAACTCGGCACCCTCCTGATGCGGTCTTTGGACGTTATTGGTGCCCTAGTCGAGCAGGTGGAACCGAACCTGGGTCAGATCCCGCCCGCCGACCCGGCACTCTGCGCGGCACTTGCGGCAGCCGCTCAGGGCAATGCCGAGGTCTCACCCCCCTTCCAAGAGGAAAGAGGGTCTGAGGCAGGGCCATCCGCGACCGAATCCGAGCCAACGCGCATTGCGGTACCCTCAGATTCAGGCCCCATGGACTCCAGGACGAGCACGCCGAGCCAGCCCGCGCCGACCGAACTGCTGACGGCGGAGCCGGCACACGCGGACCCAACCGCCCTACGCGCCCTCGACAGCGTGCGGGTGCGCATGGACAAGCTCGACGAGCTCATCAAGCTCATGGGCGAGGTCGTCTCCAACCAGGTCAAGCTGCGCCTGAAGCTGATGGAGGCCCAGGCACTCGACAAATCCTTAGCCGCCCTGGTCTGCGCCGAGACCGAACCTGAACGCGAGCCTCTGAAGGCCCAATCTCAGGCCATGCACGCCTTCACGCTCGCCCTGTGCGATCTGGTCCAGGAACAGGAGCACCTGACGAGCGAACTCAATGATCGCGCCCTGGTGATGCGGATGCTGCCGCTGGCCATCGTCTTCGAGCCGATCGCGCCACTGGCGCGTCAACTCGGACGCGAGCTGGGCAAGGAGGTCCAGTGCGAGATCAGCGGCGGCGAGATCGAGCTGGATCGTCAGCTCATCGATCACTTGAGCGATGCCCTGGTGCATCTGGTGCGCAACGCCGTCGATCACGGACTCGAATCCCCGGACGAACGCCAGGCCGCCGGCAAACCGCGCCTCGGTCGCATCCGGCTCTCGGCGCGCCAGGAAGGTGTCGGGGTGCTGAGATCGAGGACGACGGGCGCGGACTCGACCGCGAGCGCATCCTCGCCAAGGCGATCCAGAAGGGACTGATCGATCCGGCCCGCGCCCCAGGTCTCGACGACGCATCCATCAACGAGCTCATCTTGTTGCCCTGATTCAGCACCAGCCCCATCATCACCGAGATCTCGGGGCGCGGCGTCGGCCTGGACGTGGTCAAGCGCGCCATCGTCGAGGAGCTGCGCGGCTCGCTGTCGATCACGAGCCGTCCCGGCCTCGGCACCCGCTTTGCGCTCCAGCTCCCGGCCTTGCTCACCGTGATGCGGGTGCTGCTCTTCGAGGCCGGCGGACGGACCTTTGGGCTGACCGCGCATCAGGTCGCCGAGCTGATCCGGGTACCGCGCGACCAGATCCTGCAGGTCGGCGACCGCCCGGCCATGGTGCTGCGCCACGAGTTCCTGCCCTTGATCCAGGCCGGCGATCTCCCCGCGCTCCAGATCACCACAGACAACGAGTCCGGCGCCGGCTGGCTGGTGGTCGTCATCCAGTCGCGCCAGACCAAGCTGGGCCTGATCGTGGACCGGCTGCTCGATGAGCGCGACATGGTCATCAAGCCACTCCCAGCCCATCTGCGCCTCGGCGGGTTGGTCGCTGGCATGGTCATCACCGGAGACAATGCCCTGGTCAGCATCCTTCAGGCACCCGCCCTGATCGAGATGGCGCGCCGACGGCGTGGCGAGACACCTCTGATGAACGCCGCCCGACGCGATGCGCATCAGACGTCCGGCGGACGGCGCCTGCTGGTCGTCGACGATTCGCTCAACACCCGTGAGATCGAGCGTGAGATCCTGGAGGCCCATGGCTACCACGTCACCCTGGCCGAGGATGGGCTCGATGGCTGGCAGAAGGCGCTCGGCGGACACTTCGATGCCGTGATTACAGACATCGACATGCCGGGCATGGACGGCTTCGCGCTGACGGCGCGTCTGCGCGAACACGATCAATACCGCTCCACGCCGATCCTGATCGTTACCTCGCGCCAGAAGCCTGAAGACAAGCAGCGCGGCATCCAGGTCGGGGCCGACGCCTAATATCGTCAAGGGCGACTTCAATCAATCGAGTCTGGTCGATACCCTGATGAATCTGTTAGGTTAGCCCAACCCCTTCACCACCCCTGAGGCAAGGGCCCAGACCCCCATGTTCCAGGCCCGCCTGCAGGCGGTTAGGGCCGGCGCTCAGGCCTATTACCGCAAGCCGGTCAGGGCCGTGGAGCTGGCCGAGTGGCTCGATCAGCTCACCAATCGCGCCCCCCCAATCCCTATCACATCCTGATCGTGGACGACGACCCGCTGCTCGGCAAGATCTACGCCCTGAACCTGGAGGCGGACGGCATGATCACCCGGGTCGTCAGCGAACCCGAGCACGTACTCGAGATCCTCGCGGACTTCGAGACCGACCTGGTACTGATGGATCTCTATATGCCCCAGTGCTCCGGACCCGAGCTGGCGCGGGTGCTGCGCCAGATCCCCGGCTATCTGGGTCTGCCGATCGTCTATGTATCGTCTGAAACCGACTCCAAGCGCCAGTTCAAGGCGCTTGAGGTCGGCGCCGATGGCTTTCTCACCAAACCGATCGCGCCTGCGCGCCTGGTGACCGAGGTCCGGCTGTGCGCCGAGCGCATGCGCACCCTGCGCTCGCTGATGATCCGCGACAGCCTCACCGGGCTCTTCAACCACAACACCCTCCTGCAGCTACTCAGGGTGACCCTGGCCAATTGTCAGCGCAGTGGACAGAGGCTCTGTCTCGCCATGAGAGACCTCGATCACTTCAAGGCCGTCAACGACACCCACGGGCACCCGACCGGCGATCAGGTGCTGATGGCACTCGGGCGCACCCTGCGACTGCGTCTGCGCGAGTCTGACATCGTCGGGCGTTATGGCGGTGAGGAGTTCGCCGTCATCATGACCGGACTGGACGCCGATCAGGCCAAGGCCGTGATGGATTCAGTGCGCGAGAACTTCGCAGCCGTAACCTTCATCGCCAACGACACGGAGTTCAATTGCACCTTCAGTGGCGGACTAGCAGCCTTTCCCGAATACAAGGATCCCTCGACCCTGATCGAGGCGGCCGATGCCCCGCTCTATCGCGCCAAGCGCGCTGGACGCAATCGCATCCTGATCGCTCAGACCAATCGCCAGCCGTGACGACCGCGATGACGCAACCGCTTGAAACCCACTCGAGTGCGCGACCTTCCGAAATCCATCGGCCACACAAGGCGCCGTCCGGAACATTCTGGCCCAGCCCCCTGACTCAGCGTCATCCGCCGTCACCAAGCGATACCGACATGCACAGGCCCGACAACACACATCCGCGACGACCCGACTGGTTCAAGCACCTCGGCTTGGGGCTGATGTTGATATTCGGCCTAGCCCAACAGTCAGGCTGGACCCAGGCGGCCAATGACGCGCCCCCCAAGACGACCAAACCTGCCCTGACCGTCACCGTCACCCACCCCGAGGTCCGGATCTGGCCACGCACCCTTGCCGCCACCGGGAATATCGCCGCCTGGCGCGAGGTGGTGGTCGGCGCCGAGATCGGGGGCGAACGGCTGGTCGAGGTGCCGGTCGAGATCGGCGACCGGGTCGAGCGCGGCCAATTGCTCGTCCGGATCGATAGCGACAGCGCAAGGGTGGCCCTCGAACAGGCGCGGGCCGCCCTGGCCGAGGCCGAGGCGCAGCTCGCCGAGGCCCGCGCCGACGCCGAGCGCGCCCGCCGCTCTCAGGGCACGGCGGCGCTCAGCCCCCAGCAGTCCGACCAGTACCTGAGTGCCGAACAGACCGCGCTGGCCCGGCTCGAGGCCGCCCGGGCGCGGGTGCGCGCCGAGGAGCTGCGCCTATCGCGAACCGAGGTGCGCGCGCCGGTCGCCGGGATCGTCGCCGCGATCAGCGCGACCCAGGGCGCACTCGTCCAGCCCGGGACCGAGCTGCTGCGCCTTATCCGCGACGCTCGGCTGGAATGGCGCGCCGAGGTGCTGGCGACCGAACTGGCACGGCTGCAAGCGGGCGGATCGGCCCGAATCAAGGCGCCGGACGGAACCTGGGTGAACGGGCGGATCCGGCTCATTGCCCCGACCGTCGACAGGGGCACGCTCACCGGACTGGTCTATGTCGATCTACCCACTGAGATGACTGGCCAATCACTGCGTGCCGGGATGTTCGTTCGCGGCGAGCTGGATCTCGGTACCACGCCTGCCCTCACCCTGCCGCAGTCGGCGGTGCTGATGCGCGAGGGCTTCGCCTATGTCTTTCGGCTGCAACCCCAGGGTACAGTCGCTCAGACCAAGGTCTGGATCGACCGGCGTCTGGGCGATCGGGTCGAGATCAGCGCCGGGCTTGAGGTCACGGATACGGTGGTCGACACTGGGGTCGGCTTCCTCGCCGACGGCGATCTGGTGCGGATCTCGGAGTCTGGACCGCCGGATGGCAGTGTTCGATAAGGAGGCGTCTTTCTCCCGCCGCTCCGCCTGGGACTTCGCTATCATGCGCACTGCCCGATCCGTATTCGACTGGCTCGGACGCGCAACAGTATTCCGTTTGATCCGAACCTTCCATGGAACTCAAAGATCATGCGTCAACCTCCCAGAACAACCGCCCAGACCCGACTCCTGCTCGCCCTGATACTTGCGGTCCCCACAACCGCCCTTGCCTATAACACCAGGGACGCCATCCGCGACTGCGAGGCCCGATTGCGCAGCGACTACGGACTCATCGATCTACGCGATGAGCAGGTCGTCCAACTGCCGGGCGACAAGAACTACAGGGTCGAGGGCAAGACCAAGATCGACGGACGCAAATATCCCTGGACCTGCGAGATCCAGCGGCGGCGCGTCGTCGAGGTCCAGTACGAAGGACGCCGCCCACCCAGCGGCGGCGGTTCGGGTGGCAGCGGTGCGCCCGAGGTCGTACCGCGTCGCTCCGGCGAGCTGGAGGTGCGGCTGCCGAGCGGCTGCACCGCGCTCTATGACCGCGAGGGCACGCTGATCACCCGTAGCAGCAACTGCAACTCGAGCGACCGCCGCCGTGCCGAGGATGCCGTCGATGCCTATCTGCTCCAACAGGGGCGCGGCCAGGGTGGTGGACGCGGCAATGAAGACGGATACGGACGCGATGGACGTGACCAGTCTGGCGATGAGCGCAGCGGTAGATACGAACCTAGACCCGACCGAGGCGGTCCCCCGCCGGAGATTATGATGGACCGCAATGGCGAGGCCGAGGCAGTCTTCAGGAACGACTGCGTCGTCTATTACGACCGGCTCGGACGACGCACGGAGGCGCGTCCGAACTGTAACGACCGCCAGCTCGATATAGCCGATCAGGCGATGCGCGATTATCGTCGCGCGCAGGGACTCTAGTTCCGCCAACCTGCATCGACTGATGAACCTCTCCGCCTGGTCGATCCGCAGCCCGATCCCGGCGATCCTGCTGTTCGCCCTGCTGGCCTTCATGGGCACGCTGTCGTTCATGACCATGAAGGTCCAGCAGTTCATGGACATCGACCTGCCGAGTGTACGAGTGGTGGCCAGTCTGCCCGGTGCGGCCCCCGCCCTGCTGGAGACCGAGGTGGCGCGCAAGATCGAGAACGCCCTCGCGACCCTCCAGGGCATCAAGCATCTCTACACCAAGATCCAGGACGGCACCGCCACCATCACCGCCGAGTTCCGGCTGGAGAAACCAACCCAGGAGGCCGTCGATGATGTGCGCGACGCGGTCGCGCGCGTCCGCCCCGAGCTGCCCGGCGACTTGGAAGAGCCGATCGTCGCCAAGATCAACCTGACCGGGCTCCCGATCCTAAGCTACACCGTCGCCTCGCCGCATCTGGACGAGGAGGCCCTGTCTTGGTTCGTCGACAACGACCTGGCACGGCGTCTGCTCAGCGTGCCTGGGGTCGGGGCGGTGAACCGCGTCGGCGGGGTCGAGCGGGAGGTGCGCGTCGAGCTGGACCCGGACCGGTTGCTCGCGCTGCGGGTCACAGCCGCCGAGATCTCGCGCCAGCTGCGCCTGATCCAGCGCGAGGACGCGGGCGGGCGCGCCGATCTGGGCGGGGCCGAGCAGTCGATCCGCACCCTGGCGACCGTCCAGACCGCCGCCGAGTTGGCCGAGCTGGACATCAGCCTGTCTGATGGTCGGCGCATCCGGCTCGGTCAGGTCGCGACCCTGATCGATACCGTCGCCGAACGCCGCTCGGCCGCCCTGCTCGATGGGCGCCCGGTGGTCGGCTTCGAGGTGGTGCGCAGTCGCGGCGCGGGCGAGGTCCAGGTCGCCCAGGGGGTGCGGGCCGAACTGGCGCGGCTTCAGTCCGAGCGCCCGGACCTTGAGATCGTCGAGTCATTCAACTTCGTCGATCCGGTGCTGGAGAACTTCGAAGGCTCGATGTCGCTGCTGCTGGAGGGCGCGCTGCTGGCGGTGTTGGTGGTCTGGGTCTTTCTGCGCGACTGGCGCGCGACCCTGATCTCGGCCACGGCCTTGCCGCTCTCGATCCTGCCGACCTTTGCCGCCATGCATCTGCTCGGGTTCACACTCAATGTCGTGACCCTGCTGGCCCTGTCGCTGGTGATCGGCGTCCTGGTCGATGATGCCATCGTCGAGATCGAGAACATCCTGCGCCATCTGCGCCAGGGCAAGACGCCCTATCAGGCGGCGCTGGAGGCGGCGGATGAGATCGGGCTGGCGGTGATCGCCACCAGCTTCACCCTGATCGCCGTGTTCCTGCCGACGGCCTTCATGAGCGGGGTGGCGGGCAAGTTCTTTGTCCAATTCGGCTGGACGGCGGCCATCGCGGTCTTTTTCTCGCTGGTGGTGGCGCGTCTGCTCACACCCATGATGGCGGCCTATCTGCTGCGCCCACCGCGCCGGCTCCACGATCATCCGCGCTGGCTCGATGCCGTGGTGCGCCTGAGCGGGGTCTGTGTGCGCCATCGTTGGCTGACGCTGCTGGGGGCTGCGGTCTTCTTCGTCGGTGCCTTTGCACTCGCGCCATTCCTGCCGACCGGCTTCCTGCCGCCCGACGACATGTCCCAGACCCAGGTCTACCTGGAACTCCCCCCTGGCAGCCGGCTCGATGAGACCCTGGAGGCCGCCGAGCGGGCCCGGGTCCTGATCGCGCGCCATCCCCAGGTGCAACTGGTCTATACCACCATCGGGGGCGGCGCGGCCGGGAGCGATCCCCTCATGAGCACAGGCGTTCAGGAGGTGCGCAAGGCGACCCTGACCATCCGTCTCAGCCCGCGCGGTGAGCGGCGGGGGGTCAGCAAGCAGGCGATCGAGCGCGAGCTGCGTGAGGCCCTGACCGCCATCCCTGGTATCCGCTTCACCGTGGGACTGGCCGGTGCCAACGAGAAATACATCCTGGTGTTGACCGGCGAGGACGGTGAGCGACTGGTCGAACACGCGCGCCGGGTCGAGCGCGAGTTGCGCACCCTCCCCGGGATCGGCACCGTCACCAATACCGCTGGACTGGCGCGTCCCGAACTGGTGGTCCGGCCCGATTCTGCCCGCGCCGCCGAGCTGGGCGTGACCACGGCGGCCATCGCCGAGACCCTACGCATCGCCACCAGTGGTGACTATGCTCAGTTGCTGCCCAAGCTCAATCTCTCTCAGCGTCAGGTGCCGATCGTAGTCAGGCTGCCGCCCGAGGCGCGCCAGGACCTCGATCTGCTGCGCAGCCTGAGCGTGCCCGGGCGGGACGGGCCAGTGCAGATCGGTGCCATCACCGACCTGAGGCTCGACAGCGGACCGGCCGAGATCGATCGCTACGACCGGCGGCGCAACGTCAACTTCGAGATCGAACTCAATCAGCAACCGCTGGGGTTGGTGGAGAAACAGGCGCTGGCGTTGCCGAGTCTGCGCCAACTGCCACCGGGCATCTCCCAGACCCAGGTCGGTGATGCCGAGGTCATGGGCGAGCTCTTCGCCAGCTTTGGGGTGGCGATGCTGACCGGGGTGCTCTGCATCTATGCGGTGCTGGTGTTGCTGTTTCGCGACTTCGTGCAGCCCGTCACCACCCTGGCGGCCCTGGTGCTGTCGATCCCCGGCGCCTTTCTTGCCCTGTTTGTGACCGGCAGCGCCCTGTCGATGCCCTCGCTGATCGGGCTCATCATGCTGATGGGTATCGCCACCAAGAACTCGATCCTGTTGGTCGATTACATCCTCCTGGCGCGGCGCACGCATGGCCTCAACCGCTGGGAGGCGCTGCTGGATGCCTGTCGCAAGCGGGCGCGCCCGATCATCATGACCACAGTCGCCATGGGGGCCGGGATGCTGCCGATCGCGCTCGGCATCGGTGTGGACCCCAGTTTTCGCGCCCCCATGGCGATCGTGGTCATCGGTGGGCTCATCACCTCGACCTTTCTGAGTCTGCTGGTGGTGCCCGTGGTCTATACCCTGGTCGATGATGGGGTCGAGTGGGCGCGGCGGCTGGTGAGAGGAGGGTCGAAAAGATCAACTGTGCGAGGAGGGTCCTCAATACAGTCGGGACAGTCACGCCTGCCAGACCTGAGTCAGCCCTAGGGCACTCAGGGCAGGAAGCGTATCATGTGAATCTTTGCGCACTTTAATCGATAGCAGTACGCCTGGCACACTCAGGTCGCTTGAGCCATGGAGCACCACGACTCGATCGAACTCACCCAACCGGACGACTGGCACCTGCATCTGCGCGATGGCGCGGCCATGGCCGATGTGGTGGGCTTCAGTGCGCGCCGGTTCGCGCGCGCTATCGTCATGCCGAACCTCAAGCCACCGGTGGTGACGACCGAGCAGGCGCGCGCCTATCGCGCGCGCATCCTCGCCGCACTGCCCGAGGGGAGCGACTTTCAGCCGCTGATGACGCTCTATCTCACCGATCACACCAACCCATCCGAGATCGAACGTGCCAAGGCAAGCGGCCTGGTGGTCGCCTGCAAGCTCTATCCGGCCGGGGCGACCACCAACTCCGAGAACGGCGTGACCGACATCACCCGGCTCAAGCCGGTCTTGGAGGCGATGCGTGAGGTTGGGATGCCGCTCCTGGTGCACGGCGAGGTCACGGATGAGTCGATCGACATCTTCGACCGCGAGTCGGTCTTCATCGAGCGGGTGCTGCATCCGCTCATCGAGCAGCACCCCGGGCTCAGGGTCGTCCTTGAACATGTGACCACCGCCGAGGTGGTGAACTTCGTGCGCTCCGGCCCCGAGACCCTGGGGGCGACCATCACCCCCCATCATCTGCTCTACAACCGCAATGCCCTCTTGGCCGGCGGGATCCGGCCGCATCTCTATTGCCTGCCGGTGCTCAAGCGCGAGCGTCACCGCCTGGCCCTGGTCGAGGCCGCCACCAGCGGTCATCCGCGTTTTTTTCTGGGGACCGACAGCGCGCCCCATGCGCTCGGAACCAAGGAATGCGGCTGTGGCTGTGCGGGCATCTTCAGCGCCCATGCGGCACTGGAGCTTTATGCCGAGGTCTTTGACCGGGCCGGTGCACTCGACCGGCTGGAGGGCTTCGCGAGCCGGCATGGGGCGGAGTTCTACGGCCTCCCCATGAACCAGGGGCGGATCCGATTGGTCCGCCGGCCCTGGACCGTCCCCGAATACTACAGGTTCAAAGACAGCCGGGTGGTCCCGCTGTGCGCCGGCGCGACCCTCGGCTGGCAGGTCGAGCCGGTGCAAACCGGCTAGAACTTGACCTCGTCCCAGAAGTCCTGTGGGGACTGGTCTTGCGGTGGATGGCCATCGTACACCAGGGCTTGGCGACGCTGGAGATAGGCATCGCGCACAAAGCTGTAGGGATCCAGGGTGGACCCTTCGAGGATCTCGGTCGCCTTCAGCAGGTCCGCGCGCTGGTCGATCGCCCGGACCCCGACCAATCCCCAGCGCACCTGATGCGGTCTGAGACCAAGCAGCGGATCCGTGAACAGGTCGCCCCCCCTGCCGATGGCGTCGCGCATGCTGGTCGGCCCCAGCAAGGGCGCAACCAGATAGGCGCCCGGCTCCAGCCCCCAATACCCGAGCGTCTGTCCAAAGTCCTCCTTGTAGCTCGGCAGACCGACGTTGCTGGCCACGTCGATGAAACCCAGCACACCGATCGTTGAGTTGATGAAGAGACGCCCGACGTCGCTGCCGGCGCGCGACATCTTGAATTGCAAGACATTGTTGACCGCCGAGGTGGCATCGGCCAGGTTATTGAAGAAATTGGTGATGCTGCGATCGACCGGCTCGGGCGTCACCTTCCGATAGCCCGCGGCGATCGGGCGCACGAACGCCTTGTCGAAATCCATGTTGAAACGGAAGGTGGCTCGGTTGAAGGGCTCCAGCGGATCACGCGGATCGAACTCGCGATCAGACGTAGAGGCGCACCCAAGCAAGAGCGTCGGCGCCACCAGCCAAGCCAGCGCGCGTACCCATGATCTCAGCATCACCCTACCCATGACACCCGGCAAACCTCCTCGATGAACCGGATCAAGATCCTACCACAGCGCGAAGCGCCGTCGGAGATTCGCGGTGACCTCGAGCATTGGCATTCATGGCGCGCGCACTTATGCTGTAACGATGAGAGAACAGCCATCCATCCGCAACGGCATCGCGCGGCGCTTTCGTGGCTTCCTACCCGTTGTGGTGGACGTCGAGACCGCCGGTTTCGATGCCCAGCGCCACGCCCTGCTGGAGATCGCGGCCGTCATCATCCGGCAGCGGCCCGACGGTCTGCTCGAACCCACGCCGACGCTCGCCTGCCATGTGCTGCCCTTTGTCGGCTCGGAGATCGATCCGCGCGCGCTGGCCTTCAACGGCATCGATCCGCACCATCCGTTTCGGGATGCCGTATCGGAACGGGATGCGCTCGAACGTCTCCTGACGCCGATCCGCAAGGCCGTCAAGTCAGCCGGCTGCAACCGTGCCATCCTGGTCGGACACAACGCGCACTTCGATCTGGGATTCATCAAGGCCGCCGTCGAACGGACCGGCTACAAACGCAATCCCTTCCATGCCTTCAGCGTCTTCGACACCGTCACGCTCGGCGGACTGATGTTCGGCCAGACCGTGCTGGCCAAGGCGGCCAAGGCGGCGGGGTTGGGTTGGAAGAACAGCGAGGCACATTCGGCCATCTACGACGCCGAGCAGACCGCGCGGCTGTTTTGCGCGGTCGTCAACCGCTGGCACGAACTCGACCCCGATCGTTACTGGGAGCGCCATACCGAGGCGTCGGACGGATCAGACCAGCGTCTGGATTGAGCACGGGCACCTGGTGGATTGCAGAGAGCGAACCCAGTCCGACTCGGGCGTGGCAAGCGGCGTTGAGGGCTTGCATAGTCAATCTCAGGCGTTTCCGGCCTGCGCCTTGGCGACCGCTCGCTCCATCATCGCCTTCAGCTCGCCGCGGGCGTGCAACTCGAGCGTGATATCGCAGCCGCCCACCAGCTCGCCGTCGATGTAGATCTGGGGAAAGGTCGGCCAGTCGGCGAAACGCGGTAGGTTCTCGAAGATCTCGGGGTCTTGCAGGACATTGACATAGGCGAAGGGCACCCCGCACTCCTGCAGGGCCTGGGCGGCGCGCATGGAAAAGCCGCATTGAGGGAATTTAGGCGTACCCTTCATGTAGATTACGACTGGGTTGCTCCTGACCTGCTCGGCGATACGTTCCAAAACATCCATCTCAATCACCCTTTTGCGTGTTGGAGATTACTGACCCACACGAAATCAGGCCGTCGCGGCCATTATCAAGCCTACCGCTCGGTGCGGCGACGCGACTCAATCGACGTGCCGCTGGAACCAGAGCTCCAAGAGTGCCAGGTGCCAGAGCTTGTTGCCCTGGATGCGGGTGTGGTGCAGGTCGGGTGCGGCCAGGAGCTGGTCGAGATAGGACTGACGATAGAGACCGCGTGCGCGGCTGGCGCGCGAGGTCAGGACGTCGCGCATCATGTCGAGGAAGGGCCCGCGCACGTATTTGAGCGCCGGCATGGGGAAATAGCCCTTGGGGCGGTCGATCACCGCATCCGGCAGCCGCCCGCGGGCAAGCACCTTGAGCGGATATTTGCCGCCGGCGCGCAGCCTGAGCTCGGGTGGACAGCGCGCCGCCACTTCCACGAGCTGGTGATCGAGGAAGGGCACGCGCGCCTCTAGACCCCAGGCCATGGTCATGTTGTCGACCCGCTTGACGGGGTCATCGACGATGAGCGTGGTCACGTCCAGACGCAGCACCGCGTCCATGAAGGTGTCGGCATCCGGCTCGGCCAGACGCTCGGTGATGAACGCCGAGGTGTAGTCTTCGCCGGCGTAGTCCGGGCCGATCATGCGCAGATATTCGGCGTGATCGCGGTCGAAATAGTGCTTGGCGAAGCGCTCCAGCGGTGAGCCGGTCGTCTCGGCCAGCATGCGTGGATACCAGAAATAACCGCCGAACACCTCGTCGGCGCCCTGCCCCGACTGGACCACCTTGATCTCGCGCGCGACCTGTTCGGCAAGGAGATAAAAGGCGACCGCGTCCTGACCGAACATGGGCTCGGCCATGGCATCGATCGCCTCGGGGAGCCGAGTCAACACCTGGTCGTTGGGGATCAGAAACCTGTGGTGGTGCGTGCCATAGCGCTCGACGACGAGATCCGAGTATTCGAACTCGCTGCCGGACTCCTCGGGCGTGTCCTCGAAGCCGACCGAGAAGGTGCGCAGATCCGAGACCCCCGCCTCGGCGAGCAGGGCCACCAGCAGACTGGAGTCCAGTCCACCCGAGAGCAGCACCCCGACCGGGACATCCGCGACCTCGCTGTGGATCCTGACCGCCTGACGCAAGGCGGCGTGGATGGACTCCAGCCATTCACCCTCGGACAGCGGCGACTCGGGACGCCGGGCGACGAGACGCCAATAGGATTGCTCGGTCTGACGACCATCGGCCTCGATCAGCCTCCAATGCCCGGGCGCGAGCTTACGCACACCCTGGAGGATGGTGCGTGGGGCCGGAACCACGGCATGGAGCGTAAAGAGATTGTGCAGCGCGACCGGATCGATCCGCGTATCCAGACCGCCGGCGGCCAAGAGTGCCTGGGGGGTCGAGGCGAAACGGAGCACTTGACCCTGTTCGGACCAATATAACGGCTTGATCCCAAAGCGGTCGCGCGCCAAAAACAGCGAACGCCGGTTGGCGTCCCAGACCGCGAAGGCAAACATGCCGTGCAGCCGCTCGACGCAGTCGGTCCCCCAGGCGTGCCAGGCCTTGAGGATGACCTCGCTGTCGCCGGCAGAGAAGAAGCGATACCCCTTGCCTTCGAGCTCTGCCCGCAGGGCACGGTAGTTATAGATGGTGCCGTTGAAGACCAGGGCCAGCCCCAGCTCGGCATCGACCATGGGTTGATTGGAGCGAACCGACAGATCGATGACCGCCAGCCGCCGATGCCCAAAGGCCAGTGCCCCGTCGCTGTAGCTGCCGCCATGATCCGGGCCGCGCCGCGTCAGCGCGGCCATCATCCGCCCGATCGCGTCCAGATCGGCCGGCACACCATCGAGCCGCAGCTCGCCACAGATCCCGCACATTTCAGAGCTTCTCCCGCCCAGTGATTTCGATGACTCTCGCCAAGAGGATAGCCGAATCCCAGACCGGGGACGGTTGTAAAAACCAGCACGCGACTATATGGTGGAGCTGCATTCGATCCTGAGATCCCAGGCCACACCCAGGAGACCTGACCACCATGATGCACGAACTGCCTGCCCTCCCCTATGAGAAGAACGCCCTGGAACCCGTGCTCTCGTCCGAGACCATCGAGTACCACTACGGCAAGCATCATCAGACCTATGTCACCAACCTCAACAACCTGATCCAGGACACCGAGTTCGCCGACATGAGCCTGGAGGACATCATCCTTAAGTCCTCGGGCGGCATCTTCAACAACGCCGCACAGGTCTGGAACCATACCTTCTACTGGAACTGTCTCAGCCCCAACGGCGGCGGCGCCCCGAGCGGGGCGCTGGCCGCTGTGATCGACGCCACCTTTGGTTCGTTCGATGAGTTCAAAAAGCAATTCACCCAGTCGGCCGCCGGCAACTTCGGCTCGGGCTGGACCTGGCTGGTCAAGAACGCCGACGGCTCGCTGGAGATCTTCAACACCTCCAATGCCGGCACCCCCATGACCTCGGGCAAGACCGCGCTCCTGACCGTCGACGTCTGGGAACACGCCTACTACATCGACTATCGCAACGCCCGTCCCAAGTATCTGGAGAGCATCTGGGACAAGATCAACTGGGCGTTCGTCGCTGCCAACTATGCAGGCTGATCCAGGCGAATCGAGGCGGAGATCCTTGTCAAGCCTCTAAATACCGCGTTATATTTCCTAACTTCGCCTTATACAGAGGCGGTTTCCCAGGCGGGGCGACCGCCTTTTTTATTTTCATTCAAGCTCGATCGGGGTCTGTGCGCCATGAGCGAACCCTTGATGGCCACCTACAATCGCCTGCCTGTCACCTTCGACCGAGGTGAGGGCGTCTGGCTCTGGGACACGAATGGCCGGCGTTATCTGGATGCCCTGTCCGGGATCGCCGTCTGCGGACTCGGCCATGCCCATCCGGCCGTGCGCGAGGCACTCTGTGAACAGGCCGCACGCCTGATCCATACCTCCAACCTCTATGGTGTCGCCGAGCAAGAGCGTTTTGGCGCGCTCCTGACCGCCCAGGCCGGGATGGATCGCGTCTTCTTCGCCAACTCGGGCGCGGAGGCCAACGAGGCGGCGATCAAGCTGGCCCGACTCCACGCCCATCGGCGTGGCATCGAGGCCCCGGCGATCCTGGTCGCCGAGCACAGCTTCCACGGACGCACCCTGGCCACGCTCTCGGCCACCGGCAACCGCAAGGTCCAGGCCGGGTTCGAGCCGCTGGTGCAGGGCTTCGTGCGCGTGCCCTATGACGATCTGGACGCGATCGAGACGGCAGCGGCCAATCGACCCAACATCGTTGCCATCCTGATCGAGCCAATCCAGGGCGAGGGCGGCATCCGTGTCCCATCCGACGATTACCTCATCCGATTACGCGAACTCTGCGACCGTTCGGGCTGGCTGCTCATGCTCGACGAGGTCCAGACCGGCATCGGGCGCACCGGACGCTTGTTTGCCTTCCAGCACGCGGGCATCCAGCCCGATGTGATGACGCTCGCCAAGGGCCTGGGGAATGGCGTGCCAATCGGGGCCTGTCTGGCACGCGGCGCGGCGGCCGAGGTCTTCACGCCTGGTTCGCACGGCTCGACCTTTGGCGGCAATCCGCTCGTCTGTCGTGTCGGGCGCGCGGTGCTCGAGACCCTGATCGAGGGGAATCTGATCGCAAACGCCGAGGTCCAGGGCGCCTATCTGCTCGATTCATTGCGCGCGGCGCTGGCCAAGACTCGGGGCGTGGTCGAGATTCGGGGGCGTGGTCTCATGGTTGGGATCGAACTCGACCGACCCTGTGGAGCGCTCGTGGGTCGGGCGCTCGACGCCGGACTCCTGATCAACGTCACCGCCGAGCGCGTGATCCGGCTGCTGCCGCCACTGATCATCGACCGCGCCCAGGTCGAGGAACTGGTCGCCACACTGACCGGCCTCATCCATGGCTTTTTGGGCGACGCCTGAAGACGACCCGCGAGAGACAGCCTCCGATGGCCAATCAACACACAGACTGCCGGCACTATCTCTCATTGCTCGATCTGAGCCGCGACGAGGCCCGAGCACTGATTGCGCGCGCCACCGAACTCAAGCGGATGCAGGCCGCCGGTCAGGTATTCAGACCGTTCGTCGGTCGCACGCTGGCCATGATCTTCGAGAAGGCCTCGACCCGCACCCGCGTCTCTTTCGAGGCCGGTATGGTGCAGCTCGGTGGGCATGCGCTCTTCCTCTCGCCGCGCGACACCCAACTCGGGCGTGGCGAGCCGATCGCAGACAGTGCGCGGGTTATCTCGCGCATGGTCGATGCCGTGATGATCCGCACCTTCAAGCAGGAGACGGTCGAGGTGTTCGCCGCCCATTCGCGCGTCCCGGTCATCAATGGCCTGACCGATCGCTGTCACCCCTGCCAGATCCTCGCCGATCTCCAGACCTTCCATGAGCATCGTGGTGACATCCAGGGCAAGCGCGTGGCCTGGATCGGCGACGGCAACAACATGTGCAACTCTTTCCTGGAAGCGGCGCAGTTGTTCGACTTCGAGCTGCGCGTGGCCTGTCCCGAGGGCTTCGAGCCAGACGCCGATCTCCTGGCCGCCTGCGGCGGTCGCTGCACCATCCTGCGCGACCCGCGCGAGGCCGCCGCGGGCGCGCACCTGATCGCCACCGATGTCTGGGCCAGCATGGGCCAGGAGGAAGAGCTAGAACGGCGCCGGACCGCGTTCGCGGCCTATCAGGTCACAGACGCCATCATGGATCAGGCCAGCCCAGACGCCCTCTTCATGCACTGTCTGCCTGCCCATCGCGGCGAAGAGGTCGCCGCCTCGGTCATCGATGGCCCGCGCTCCGTAGTCTGGGACGAGGCCGAGAACCGGCTCCACATCCAGAAGGCGCTGCTTGAGTTCCTGATTCCGCACTGAGACCGCCTCTCGAATCTGCGCGCGATCCTGGCATCAGCCGGCATCGCGACGCCTCCGCTCTGCCGTATAGACTTGCACCCGGCCTCATCCAGTTGAGCCGCTTCCAAACCTTGGGTTTCCCCGCGAGGGGCCGGACATGGCGGGGTTTCGCGGGTGGTGTGAATTTTGCCAACTGCGCAAAGCGCGTTGTCCTCCAGCGAAGCCAAGCGATTCCAGCCCGGTGAGCGCGAAGAAATAGCCCGAACACACTACCTTGGTAAGAAAGGTGTTTTGTTATCAACCCGGCCCTCAAAAAAGATGTGGATCGCGCCTTACGGCACTCTTGCCACTATGGCGCGTGCCGTAGAGCGGCGGTAGGAGCGGCTTTAGCCGCGATCTTGGCAGTTGATGCGGGGATGGGCGCCGCGATCGCGCCTCACGGCGCCCCTAACAAACCCACCGACCCGCTCCTCCGAGATCTACCTTGATAGGGCCAGGGCGACGAAGTTTTGGGGGAGGCTCAAAGTCCATACACCCCCGAAGTTGTGCCGATCCGCGTCAACCGTGATTTGTCCACCGACCGGCATTGTTTCCGGGCGACGACTTCTCCGTCACCCGGTCATCCAGTCCCAGTTCCCGCAGGGCATTCTGCGTCTCCTCCAGTGACTGCTGCGGGAGTCCATCCGGGGGGCTCACCTCGACCGCGATGGTCAGCTTCAAGCCCGGCGTGGCCGCAAAGCGTGAGAGCACCTTGGTGTAGAAGTTCATCCATTTCTGTGGCGGCACTTCGCCAGACCATCGGATGCCGGCAATCTTCGCTGGCCCGGGAACAGGCGGGGTCGGCGCCGGTTGAGGTTCAATTGGTGTACCACTTGGTTCCGCACCTCCACCTGTCCCTGTTCCAACTCCCGTGCCGCCTCTTTGCACGGGAACCCCCGCCGGCGGTGGTGTGGTTTGAGCCTCCAGGTAGGCCCGTGCCACTTCAGCCGTGATGATGAACATGTCATCGGAGAATTCGATGTCTGCCGGGTCGATGCTCTGCTTGAAGGCGAACGGCTGATACGCGCCTGCGGGGCCTTTCCCGACATAGGCCAGGATGCCAGCCTCGACGCCGCGCGCGATGGTTTCCTTGATCGTCTCCGCGTTCAATAGGCACGGGAACACGGGCGAGGCATAGAATGCATCGCGCACCGATTTCGTCGCCCACTCCTTGAAAGCGGGGGGCCAGTTCCGCACCAGAAAGTTCGGGCTCACCCCCTTCTCGATGTCGCCGTCAGCGGACAGCCGGTTGAGGATGTTGGAGATGGGGGAATCCGCCGCGCTGGAATGGACGAGCCCGAGATCGACCCTCTTTACCGTGTTGTCCTTGGCCAGCAGGAACAGGTGTTTGTAGGCGCGCCAGATGGACTCCTTCAGGTCACGTCTGGCCTTGTGGATGTTTTCGGCGAGCTGCTTCTTCTGCGCCTCATCGAGCTTGAGATCCTCCGCCTCGTCGGCAATCGCCTGCCAGGCGAGCAGCTTCCTTGCCTCTTCCCGCATGGGCTGAGCGGAATCCGCCACCACCCAGATCAACGCGCTCTTGAAGGTGCGCGCCGTCGTGCCGCATTCCCCCCATGTCAGAATAGTTGTCGCCTCTTTACGATGACGAAACCTGGGGGCGAAGAGGATGGAAGATGGCGCGATACGGAGAAGCGTTCAGGAGACGG